>Ga0209635_10000588_pt1 | contig 25350 bp, 26 predicted proteins | sample DeeMarSWOR230_32_FD_187463 | JGI IMG/M metagenome (GOLD analysis project Ga0209635, IMG submission 187463) | Marine sediment microbial communities from White Oak River estuary, North Carolina - WOR-2-30_32 (SPAdes) (version 2) | ecosystem: Environmental > Aquatic > Marine > Intertidal zone >...
AAATCATGTTCATAACTTGTTATATTTGCTCCATTACAATATAAACAATTTGAGCATTGGTCAGCCATGTAATTTTCAATACCACTACAACCACTGCATTCATAACACTGGAAAAGTTCTTGATAATCAATATTCCCATCATTATTATCGTCTGCAGAGTCGCAGAGTAAACAAGCTTCACAGTCTGTTTCATTACACAACTCACAATAATTACAACCTGTAGCATTAGTAAAATTAAATAATTTAGTACAGTTTGTACATTCTGTTAAGTCATCTAAACAGAATTTTTTTCCAGTTTCCCAATTAAAATATTCACTCCTCAGAGTTCTGCTAGCAGTTTCTGCAGGATTATATATTAAGAAAGTTGGATCAAGAGTAACATTAGAACTTATCACTTCTATACACGTACCACCAGAACATACTAAACCACTATTACACCAATCGTTTGGAGCGCAGCAATTCTGACCTACATTACCACAACCTCCAAAAAGAGGGGAAAGAAATTGTTGTGCTCCTGATTCAGGAATTTGATTAAGGATAAAGACTCCAAGGAGTATAACAGCAGCAATTATAATTAATACGAGAAGAACATTAAATGTAATTCCATTCATAATCTCAATTTATCCTACCTTAATATAAAATTAACTAAAATAATTATATTGGAATTAATTGACAACCTAAATAACCTTGCACTTCAACTGGAGCAAAGTAAACTATCATACACAGGATTGATTGAAATAAACTTCCACCAGTCATCATATCTAAAATGAATATGACCATAATTACAACTAATATTGCTAGAAAAATAAACCCTATTTTACTGTAGGCCTCTTCCACCTCTTCCTCAGTCACATTTAACCCTCCTATATATTTGGTAAGAGAATATCACATAACCAATGTGATGGTTTTATACCTATTGGTGTTAAAATAATTGGATCAAAGGGACCTGCAAATTGTTTGCATGTTTTATTTGCTATATCTTCACCTATAATTTTACCAATTATTACAATTGCTAAAGCTAGAAATAAAAGTATTAAAATTACAAAAGCAACAATCTTTATTGTTTGTGATACCATTCATATCATTACTATAATACTTTCCATCCTAAAAAACCTAATAAAGCAAGTATACCTGAAGTGATCCATGGCATACTTCCTAATAATTTACTTGTTAATCCTGTATTTATTAAAAATAAAACAACCATAGCTGCAAATACTAATATTATTATAAAAATAACTACTACTTCCATAGTATCTTTTTTAACCATTTAAATCACCGTTGCATTACAACAACGCTCTCCTACTATCAATACTTTCCACCATAAACAACCCTCATCAGTATAATGTTTTAAACAATTATCTTTTTTATAGCTTGAACATGAGCCTGGTCCTCCACATCCTGATTGAGATGTTGGACAACATTTATTTGTATCATCGTCCATACATGTATCCATTTTTTGTATATCGATAGTAGGTTCACAATAAACATGTTGTCCAGTCGAATCAAATCCACATTCTGGTGTTAGACGTATTTTTTTTGAATCAATCATAATATCAATAGGGGTAGTTCTTGTAGCTATATATTCAGCTGGAGTGCACTCTTCTATAAATACACTCTCTCCCAATAAATTTCCTGCTATTACAACCGCAGCTAATACAACTGTTAGAATCAATAAAATTCCAACAAGAACTCGAAATGCTGTTTTTATTTCCATAAAAATCAACTTTCATCATCACATATTGTTATTATTGTACGAATTATTTCTCTCTTTGTTATCGAAGACTCACCATCTATATGATACCATACCACCCTTATTTTTACTTCACCATCAAATTTATTACCCGAGTCTCCATGAACATAAATTTTACAAGGATCAGGAGCACTATCTAAAGATATATCCCAACAATCATTATTATAATCTATAACAGTTTCTCTTACAACACCACCACAATTTGGATTAGGAGGATTAGGTGTCTGTTGAGCATCTGTACCTATTTGATATATGTTGTCATATTTACTAAAGTTTCTAATACCTTCTATTACCATATTTATTAAATCACCACTAGTATCATCATATTGTTTTGTTGATAAATTCAATATAAATGGATAATACGTTAATTTAGAATCGATTGCTGTTGTATTTGTATTTAAAAATAGAGTATTTAAATTTCTAAATAATTTATATATCATAGTTTCTGGCGAATCATAACCAGTTATGCCTAAAGATTCAAATCGAGGTTCTATAACTTCTTCCTTTTCTTGAGCTGGTGAAGAAAGATATTCCTCTTGGGCTTTTACTATTAAATCCTGGATTTGACCTCCAAAAATAAAAACAATTGCTAAAAGTACAACTATTAAAATAATTTTGAAAAGGAAGTCACGGGATATTTCCATAATTTAATTTTATTTTTTGTATATAAATTGATTTTAGAAACATTCAAGAATTGCTATAAATAATCATACACATGCACCATTAATACAACTACCAGGACAACCGATCATCCAACCTACGCAAGTTTTGGAGCCACTGCAATAATGTTCAACTATCGTAGTACCAGTCACGCAGTAATCTGTATCAGAACTATCTCCATCTATACAAGTTCCTTTTGTATAAAAATTGATTCCACCATCTGAATCATCACATTCATAAGTACACTCATCATCATCAATACATGAAGCTGTACATATTCTATTATGTCTACAACAGATTCCCTCGCATGTTCCTGAACAAGGACAAGTCAGTCCACAAATTATACAACCTATCCTATCTATCCATGAACATGTTGGTGGAGACGAATCTTCTCTTATACATTGAGCTGTTGTCCAACATTCAGTTCCTGTACAAATAGCACTAGTATCTCCACAACCCTGAGCTTGTCCTCCTTTTGAGGGACACCATTTTCCACCCCAACACCTATTACCATTACAACCAAATCTACATTTCCTAGTTACAAGATACGGATCTGTTTCTATACCAGTAGCACTATCACATGTATAATCTCTTTCTGCACATGCACAAGTAGAATCACATATCTCATTTATAGCACAGCCTGTTGGTGAAGCAACTGGATCGCATACTTCAGGACCATTTTTAATACCATCCCCACAATAAGGTCCTGTTTCTATATGCACTTGGCAATTATTATCACACCATCCACATTTTTCTCCATATCCTGGAGTACATGCAATACCATTATCTGTTGCATTATCACATTCTTCTGAACATTCTTTCACACCATTTCCGCAAACATAAACACATTTAGTTTCAGATTTTGAACGTTGGGCTCCCTCATCATCTGTTACAGTTAATGTTACAGTATAACTTCCAGTAGTTGAGTAAGAATGACTAGGATTCACTAATGTAGAAGTAGTTCCATCTCCAAAATCCCATTCATAACTGACAATAGTACCATCCGGATCATGACTATTACTTGTAAATGTGATAACTTCACCAGGATTTACTTCATGTGCAGATTCAATAAAATCTGCTACAGGTTTTATACTTCCACAAAAAGAAATCACTCCAGAAATATAATTTAAAGCTTCATCTTTACCATCACCATCTATATCTTCATAATTAGTATCACGCCTTATTCCAATTTTTACTCTTAAAATTCCACCACAAATGTTATCATCATCACAGTTAAATCTTATAGAATGTGTGCGATTGTTTTCAACATTAGGCATGATTAAACTATCATAATCTGATTCCCAACAAGCAGGTTTACCTATAGAATGATCTCTTGATATATCCCAATGTGGATGTGCCCAAAAATAATTTTTTGAAAAAACATTTTCATATAATCCTGCTTTGATAGCATTTATAATAGTTGCAACACTGTAAGAACCGTCTAATGGTATATCATACTCATTCCAATAATAAACTCTATAGTCATCATAACCGCTCATGCTATTAGCTTGATCAGTAAGATTCCTTATGTAATAAGGTTTTATCAAAAGTTCATACAATTCTAATTTTCTAAATATATCAAAAATACCTATTGTAGCATTGTTTACAGATTTTGCTATGGCTGGTCTAGGGCAAAAATAGATATTGAACTTGCAATTACCATTAATATCAGATGTTGCATCACCAACATAAATTTTCAATCTACCTGGACCATTGTAAGCATTAAAAAAATCACTGGGGTCATTCAGATCTGGGAAATGTCCAAAATCTCCATTTTGTGTATAAATGTAATCAGGTGAATAATATATGTTTACTCCTCTAGTAGCAGAATTAAAATTCTCTATAGGTCCAATTTGACCTGCTACTAGTAATTGTATTTGAGATTCAGGTATGTATACACAATCATCAAAATAAAGTTTTGAAGCATCACTTATTCCACCAGGAGAAGTGCCACCGTCACCCTGCATAACATTAGAAGTTATTCTTCTAAATGTACATACTTTTTGTTCCAAACCATAAGTAAGAGCTGTTACAATTTCCTCCCCCTCTACTGCGAAACAATCACCTATAAAGGGAAAATTTTGTCCATTAAAATATACAGGACTAGAAAGGTCAGTTCCATATGATATTTCATCAACTTTTTGAGGTTTTCCTGTTAATATGGCATTTTTTATAGCGTTTATTAACTTTTCACATTCATCATACGTATCTGTATCAATAGGATTTTCATCCAAGATATATGCTGTATAATCAAATGAATCTTTAATATATGAAGGTACTGTTGATGTATCAACTCCTTGAGGAGATAGAGTATATATTCCCAAAATGGCTAATAAAATAAAAATTGATATAACAAGAACAATTATAGCTAAAAGCAGGGGTGTTAAACCTCTCATAATTTTTATTTAACGTCTCTTGAATATAAATATCAAATTGGTAACAAATCTAATATATCAAAATTAAAAACAATTGCCAAAGAGAAAAGAATTATCAAAAGAGCTATAACAAGAACAACTACCAATATTATTATTTCAGCTGTTTTAATACCTTTCATCTAAATAACACCAAAACACTAACAAATAATTTCCAATATTTTTGATTCATACTATTCAAAACCTTTTCTCATAAATTGTTTGATTTGTTTAATTCATAATATAAAGTATAAATCATCTATATACATTAAACTACCATCAGTACCTGTTGAGCATTCTACCTCTACTCCAGTGACGAGTGTCCAATCAAAATTAACAGGATCTGCTGTCACATCTGCTAAATTAAGTGTTATTTCTTCCCAAACACCTGTATGTGCTGTTATAGTACTAAATCTAAGATATGCTGGTTCCCAATCCCTGTTACCATCGCTATCCCAAAGATTAATATGACAATTATCAAATCCTAAATCTGCTGGAGAGTAGGTATTTACTAATTTAATCCAGAAATGGACTTGTGAATAACCAGTAAGGTCAAAAGGGATTTCAGTAAATCCATCTGCTTCTACAGAGAGAAAAAGAATTCCATTAGTCGTAGCACCCGAGCTTGTTCTAAAAACATTACGAATACTATATGATCCAGATATTACATCAGTATTTTCAAGATAAACTGGATTGCTCCACTGATTATTCCAATAACCATCAGTTATATTAACACAAGCACCACTCCAACATATATCTTGAACAGGATTATTTTCAGTCCATAAATCAGGAGGATCTGGCAAAGTACTTACTGCAGGCCCTGGTCCAGGCGAACCTCCTGAAGTACAATTTCCAGAACCATCACATCGACATGGTGGAGTAGAACAACCTGTAGTACCGTAACAAGCTTCATCCTGACCACCAGCACCTACAGCATATTCTCCACAACCATTTGTACAAGTTGGTTCATAACACATATTATCTGGACAAGCTGATGCATCATCAGGACAATTTTCACCTACATCACAAGTATCATCAGGACAAGTTATATGTATACAATCTCCTGGAGGTTTAAGACAGTTTCCACTATTTTCACCAACTGCAGAATTACAATTAGGATCATTTCCACCAATACTTGTACAACAATCAGCTAATGAACACTCGGACGGACAATTATCACATTCTCCAACTGCCCAATCACAAACACCATTTCCACAAGTTGCTGGTCTAGGACAAAATGTTACAGGATCCATAACCATTATTACTCTAGGTTTTAAGTACACTCCGATGTCTTCATACTTATCATTAATACTATTAATTAGTGAGAATGTTTGTGACCAAACTTCAATTCCAAGAAATTTTACCTTAATTTTCCATTCCTTTAACGTAATAAAGAATTTTTTTATTCCTAAATTCATTCTTATTGTATCACCCACATTAAAATTAAAACTACTAAAATTAAAATTATGTTTCAAGTTATCAGAATCTTCAAAAGTATCTGCATTCATCTTTAATCTATCATAAGCATTGGAGCTTTCATAATCACTATTCCAACATCCTTGATCAAAGTTTATTTTACTTGAATCTTCTAAAATATTATCAATAGGTAAATAACTAAAATAAATATTTTTGAATTCTGGTTCAAGATGCATGAAATATTTCATCGATTCTTTGTTAGTATAGTGTTTTTCACTCCATTCCCACATTCCAGCATCAACAGCATCGACTAAGGCTTCTTTATTTGGATAAGTACCTGAAAAGATAAATTCATTGGTACGGGGATGATAACCATAAATATTATTTATTGACGGAGGTTTTGGTAAATTGGAAAGATAATTAAGTTGATATATCAACCATAATACCGGATCAAAAAATGCCCCTATCGTTTCTATTTCTATATCACCAGGCAATTTAGGTGTTGGCCCTCCCCAATAAATCGTTTCATTATAATAAAGTTCATTTTCTCCTTTTTCAAGTCCCTTTTCACCAAGACTTTGAATTGTTTTGAAAATTTCAACTGGTGTTTCATCTTCACTAGCTGCTATGGCATTTTGTCCACAAACGTGAAGACTGTAAGAGCATGTTCCAACGGGGTCGTCTTTTACACTAAAATTTGTTACAATTATCCTAACAGTTCCACCGTTCTTAAAATAATAACCGTCTTCGGTTCCCCTTCCACTATAAAGATAATTTATTTGATCAGTTTTGTCAGGTAGAATATTTCCTGTACCAAGCTCTGGTGGAATATAACAATTATGTATGTAAGGTTGATAATCTATGAGTGAAATGTTATTTTCTTTAAATTTATTATACCTTTCAATCGAATTACTATCAAAGCTACATATTTTTCTTCCTATACCACCTATTTCCTCCATTACATCTATTGTCGGACAACGCGATGTTATAGAATCTAAAATATAACTAGAATAAAATGTTACACCATGTTCAACTTTATAGCTTAACAAACAATGAGATTGACCTTCTTCAAAATTATTCTCTATACATCTTCGAATATCTTTACAAAACTGAGGATCTTGAATTGGAATATGGCCTAGACCATAATATCTATTTTGATCGTTTGCACTCCAGACAGTTGGATCATTCGGATCTACTAACAAATCATTTATATCAAAAATATAAGGTCTATAAGTTTTAAATCTTTTTAATGCTTCTAATGATTTTTCTTCGTAAGCTTTTTGTGCTGAACTCATTAGAACAAGAGAAACAATAAGTATAATCAAAACTCCTATAGCAGCAAATAATAATGTAGTTATAACTGATTTCATATATCAAAATTATCTATTTTTGTTTATATTTAAATTGGGGTAAGTAGAGTTTCTATCATGCTTCCGAACATCGAATATGTAAGAAACCAGCTTATAGTATATACTATTATTCCGACTAACAGAATTATCCAAATATTTTCCCTCATACCAACAGGATCTTCTCCGTATTTGACTCCATTTAAAAACATTGATAATAAAACAGCTGTTTCAACCATATAAATTCCAACAACTAATTGAAAGAATGCAGGACTTATTGGAAGTGATTCACCCATTGCCCAGGGAACCATTAGAAATGATTGAGCCATATTCGCACCGCCTGATGCTGCCATTATAGGCTTTATTGCTTCTCCTAGTCTTGTTAATATTTGCATTATTATTACTGCTAGAGTTACTGTAACACCAGCAACCATAGGGGCAAGAAACATTGCCAAAAATTTCATGCTAGATATTGTTTCACCAAGAGTCTCCTCTATTTCTTCTTTAACCTCGTGGACATCTCTTAAATATCTTGATATAGTAACCATAGAATTAGCAGCTGTTCTAACACTCTTTTTAGCAGATTGAATTATTGTTTGCATTACCGAGTGAATAAGTCTTGAAGGATAAAACCAAAGAGCTCCAACTTCTTTATCAAATAAAGCTTGTTCAAATGTATAACCGAACTTTCTCATGTTTAAACTAATTATATCAAATAAATCTACTATTTTCATTTCTTTTAAATTTGATTTAGCTTTATCAATTGCAAGTTCTAGAGGTAGTCCACCTGATATAGAATTTCCTAATTGGAACAAAGCTGTTGCAAATTCATCTTCTATTTTTTCAATATCTTTTCTCATTTTAATTTTCTGAAAACTATCTAAAAATGCATAAATGACAATTACTAATCCAAGTCCTAGTATTACTAACAAAGAAAAGTTAACAGATGTATAAACTTCTGGATCCGCTATTCCTAAAAATCCTAAAACCATGAAAGGAAATGAAATTATTAATGCTATTGGTAAAATAGGAAAGAATCTATTTCCAAAGGAAAACTTTCCCATTGGAGGAACACCCTTTGCTTTTGATATATCTGGAGGAGAAAATGTCGGAGGTTTGGAAGATAAGATAATACCAACAACAAAATAAAGAAAAGCAGGTAATAAAATATTATATCCGAAAAAAACAAAAGAAGGTTTAACAACATCTGCTATAAATATTAAAACGATTGGAAATAAAACTAAACCCATAACAGGTAGCAAAACTCCTAAAGCATATATCAACATCATTGGCATTCTTAGGTCTGCTGCATAATGTCTAGCTCTTTCTCTTGTTCCATTTAATATAACATTAATAGTTTCTTCATAAACCATCTCTCTCCTAGATTCTTCAACAACTGACTCTCTCAAAAGATTCAAAGAGTCAGAAAATTCTTTATTCTTATCTTTCCATTTGTTAATATAATCAATTAAAGCATAATCTGCGGAAGCATATGTACCAACTTCTATATCCCATAAGAGTTTTCTCAGATCCCAAGCTAGTGGACCCTCTAAATATTGTGAAGCAAATTTTATTGCACCTTCAAGATTTGGGGATGATCTCATGTAAATAACCATGTATAAAATTGCAAGAACAGAGTCAGCAGACATTTTCATTCTCATCGATTTTGCTTTTGAGTTAGGATAATTATAGAAATACCAGAAAACTCCGAAAACAGTAACAAATGCAGATATAGCAAAAACCAATCCTATTCCTAAAAAAGTTGAAAATATTACAACAAATAAAGTTATTAAAGTTATTAAAAATGTTAATGAGTAAGCTCCTTTTGGTGTTGCATTCAAATAAGCTGCTCTTAATGAAGCTTGAAATTTGAATTTTGTTTTCGAATCAGGTTCTAAAGGAAAAATTCTTTCACTGATTGAACAAGCTTTTTCATACCATGTCACTGGTTTTTGCTCTAATTCTTCTAAAAAACTTAAATATTCTGTTGGATAAGGAGCAAATTTTCTTGTTTCAGGCAATTGAACTTCTGTTACTTTTAACGCTCTTTTGATTTGTTCTTTTCTTGCTTTTTCAGCTTTTTTTCTTGCTTCTTCAATTTTCTTCTTTTTATTTTTAAGAACCATCTAAACACTTGAATATTTTTTAAACCACTCTAACCATTCATCATAAACTCTTTTACTATCAATATATCCTAAATCTTCTCTTGATTTTTCTGCTAATATATGAAACATTTGATTTACCTTAACAGTTGTTTCAGCTTCTAATAAATCAGGTTTATTTATTTTATTAGCAATTTTAACTATTGTTTCTAAAATATTTGCCCTTAAATTAATATTGTCCCAAACAAAATCCCATCTTCCAGTCCACCCAGGAACTCTAGCAGCAATTTGATTTAAAACATAAGATTCTCCATTTAATAAAGTATCTGTAGGTTTTAAAGAATCTTCTGCAGAATGATATTCCATTAAGTTTACAAATCCTCCTTCATCAACTGGATCTTTTTTCCAATGCTTTCTAACTTCTGTTACTTCTACTATTCTTCTAAATGTTCTTAATCCATCTTGTGTTCTTAGTTTATTGCAGATAACAATAAAATCAACGGCTTTGAAGCTTGTGGGTGGAACTCCTAAATCATTAACAAGTCTATCAAAAACACCATAGGCAGATTCACCATGAACAGTTCCTGCAACAATATTTGCCATTGCTCCTATTCTCATTGCTTCAAACAAAGCCTTTGCCTCAACTGATCTTATTTCTCCAATGAAAAGACAAGAATCTCCTAATCTCAAAGAAGTTCTTATAACTTCTTCTGCAGGTAACTCCAGTTCAACTCTTGTTATAACTGATCTTGATTTTAATCTCTCAATATTATATCCTAAATTTCTTAATTGCTCAACAGGTAACTCCAAAGTATCTTCACTAGTAACGATTCTATAGTATGGAAGAATTTGTAACATAGTACTTCCTAAAAAAGAGGTTTTTCCAGCACCTCTTGTTCCTGCAACAAGGACTGTTCTCCCATAAGAAGCAACAAACCACAACAACCCTCCAAACAAAGGATTAAAAAATTTTTCATTTAAAAACAAAGGAAACGTCCATGGTTTGAATCTGTGTCTTCTCAATGCAAATCCTAATCCATCAGGAGATAATCTTGGATTAATTGCAGCAACTCTTGCAACACCCCCTTCTATTAATAATTCTGCATCTAGAACAGGGTTTGCTTCATCAAGAGGCCTTCCTGATGTTAATTTAAATCTAGTTGCCCATCTGTCACCATCTTGTCTTGTTGGAACAAGATTTGTTTCACATTCCTCATAATCTTGGTGATAGATATAAACAGGAATGTTTCCCAAAGGCGAATTGATAAAAATATCTTGTATTTTATCGTCTTTTAACAAAACTTCTATTATTCCTAATCCAGCAGTATATCTTGTCAATATTCTAGCTAATTTTTCCATTTGTCCTTCTTCAAAACTCTTTCCAACTTCTTCTCCTAGATCCCTTAACAAATCTAGACTTAGAATATGGAATAGTTCTCTCATTCTTTCTTGTTCAGCTATTTCTAATTCTTTTGGTCTTCTCTCTTCTAAAATCCTTCTTGCTGCATCTAAAAGATTATACTCATCTTCGTTAAGTTTGAATTCAGGAGGAACAGCATGATAAATGTATCTAACTTTTCCAGGAACTTTGAATATTTCAACATCAGTATCACCAACTCTATATTTTGCAACAGGTTTTCCTGGTGGGGGTTGTGACATGAATTTTGTATACATGAAATTTGGTCTTATTGTTGGTGTGAAGAATCTTCTGTAAAGAGTTCTATCACCAATATGATAACCAGATAAATATGGTTTTGCTTTGTCAATCAATTCAGCTTTATCCAAAAGATATTTTAGAGGTAACAAAGCATTCTCAAGATAATGTTTTATACATTTTCCATATTCTTCAGAAACCATTTTTGTTTTTAGATGTCTTATTTCTCTTGTTAAATTTACATAAGCTCCAATCGGGTCTCCTCTTAGTTGCAAAGTTACTAAATCTCTTAACCATGTATACCATTGAGCTAAATATCTTGAACATTCATCAACAGCAATATTTCTTATTGATAATAATTTTTTCTCTTTAATAGCTTCTGTTATAATCCTTGCAATCTCTTTAAGCATATTAGTTTGATCATAATCATATTCATACTCTCTTGTTTCTGCTAAAATAATACTAACAACTCTTCTTTCTTCAATTAATTTTTCAATTACTCTAGCCATTACAATGTCAGAATCCTCAACAGTAAAACCAAACACTGAGCCTAAACAATTCATTCTTAGAATCCCATCTTTAACTTCTGTTTCAAAAACCATGAACACACCTAATTTTATATGAAAATTCAATAATTATATATAAATAGTGATTTTAAAATAATATTGTGATTTGATGGTTGAGAGAGATATACAAGCTATTCTTAATGAACTTGTTAGGAGGGCAAACGAATCTACACGAAGATTAAGAGCTTTAGAAGAGAGGGATGCTGTAATTGAAACTCATGTAAGCACTTTAGAAGACTCTGTTTTAAAAATAACAGAAGGAAATAGATTATTAGAAGAAAAGATAAATGAAAGATTAACGAATATTGAAAATAGTATAATTAAGATTAATAATGAATTAATTAAAATAAATAAAAACATAGAGAAAATGGTAAAAAGAACTGAACTAAAGGAACTGGAGAATATGATTGCAATTTTTAATCCTATGAAAACAAATTTTGTAACAAAAGAAGATGTTGAAAGGATTGTTAAAGAGTTGAGATAATGTTTTTGCTACCATTCAAAAAAAAGAAAGAAGATGTAAAAAAAATTTATGTTCCAGTTGATCTTGTTTTAAGTTATGCTTCACAAGGTTTTTCTGAAAATGAGATTAAATCTCGTTTGGAAGCTCAAGGTTTTGCACCAGATATTATAGACAAAGCATTGAGAATTGCATTAAAAGAAAAAGTCACTTCTGAAATTCCCAGAATTACTCCACCCCCATCCTCACCATTTCAACTTCCTGAGCCAACACGTGAAGTATCAAGACATCCCATGCCTTTAGGTTATCCTCCTGAAAGAATTATTTCACCTGAAGAACCTAGACCAGTTCCAGTTGAAGAAGCAGCAAGACCATTTACATTTGAACCAATAGAAACAAGAGCAGCAGAAAGTCCTATTGGTGAAATAACAATTGAAGAAATAATTGAAGGTGTGATTGATGAGAGATGGAAAGATTTTGAGGAAAGACTTGTTGATTTTGAGAAAAGAGACATGCAATTGCAAGCTCAAATAGAAGACCTGAGAAAGAGGTTTAAAGAAATTGAAAGTATATTAAAGGAAAAAGAAGAGGGTTTGGTTTCTAAACTTGAAGAATTTGGAGGATCAGTTGAAAATATTGAAGGAAGAATTGGTTCTATAGAAAGAGTTTTCAAAGACTTCTTACCAGAGTTAACCCAGAACATTAGAAATATGTCTGAGCTTGTTGATAAAATAAAAGAAAAAGAAAAAGGTCACTGAAGACTAGTTAAACTATTCTTTCTTTTGTGGTTGTGGTGGTTTTTCTGAAACCATCCATAATATTGCAACGCCAACTAAGATTAATACCCACATTGCTGGTGTTATTACAGGTATTGCTGTAATTCCTATAAGTCCTAGTCCACCCAAACCTACGAACATGGCTACTACTACTAATAGTAATATCCAGCCTATTGTACTGCCATGTGTTTCATAAATTCCACCTGTTCCTGATGCTACTAATACTGATAGTAAGACAATAGCTCCTATAGCAAGTACAACGAAACCAGTTGACATACCTGCTATGAATGTTATTAGTGTTGCTGGTACTGCCATTAATACTAAGAAACCAAGTACTATTGCAATTAATGCTCCTGATCTGTTACCTAATGGGGTCTTTTTTAATACTGCGTAGCTTATCGCAAATGTCAATACCCACAATAGTACATGTGGTAAACCTAGTGCTGTCAAACCTGGAAATACACAACCTGATCCAGGTGGGCATACTAAACCGTTTGTCATATTTTTTTCACCATTTTATTTATTTATTTTTCACCACTTTCTTTAACTAATATCCAAATACTTGCCACCATGACTATAAGGAAAAATAATATAGCTAACAAAGGATCTGAAATTGTTATTGCTGGTAAAGGGATTATCCCTAAACCACCCGTTCCAACAAATATCATTATTAAAAGTATTAAAATTGCAGCTCCGAAAAATCTTGGGTGTTTGGCAAATATATGTTCTCCACCAACTTTTGTTCCACTTATTTCTAAAAATATTATGGCAATTAATAATCCAAAAGCAACTAATATTGAAGCAGTTATCAAATTGCTTACAAACATTGCTGCTTGGGTTCCTGCAGCAGCTATTAAAACCATGAATGATGCTACTATTGATATTACTCCTCTTGCTGTTACTGATTTAGGCATCTCTACATGCGATAAAACTCCATAAACGATTGCTAGAGTCAAAAGCCATAGTAAAACCAATTGAAATCCAGCTGCTCTTAGGTTTAATATCAAACTTTCTATTGGATTTTGAGCAAATACTGGAGTTGCAGCTAACAAAACTCCGATCAAAACTGTTGCAATATCCTTACCCATCATATTTACTACCTTATAGTAAATATATGTATCGAGCCTCCTTATAAATCTATCGTTTTTAAATTCTTGATGATTATTTTCTTGGAGGTGTCGTGGTCTTAAAGGCAGACCAGAAAATGACTATTATAAACATTATGAAGATAAAAAGCAAAAGATTTTTTCCACCACCTACTATTGGAACTGATATATTACCTAGGTACAAATAACCTACTGATAATAAAACAAATAATATAGCACCATTTATTACTAAAGAATCAGCACCATCTGTTTTTCCTTGTTGCCCTACCCTCACTCCAAAAGCCCCTAGAATAAAAATTATAAAAAACATTGCTATAAAAAACATTGCTATAATTCCGAATTGAGACCATAAAAGTTGAACAAAAGCGGTGTTAGAAGCAGCAAAAAAAGCTAATGCTATAGATATAAGGAAATTAACTCCTTTATTTCTAAAAATATTAACAACGTTAATAGCACCAAAAACAATTGCTAAAATAAATAAAAAGGGTATTAAAAACTGTTCTGATTGAAATACAGTGAAATCAAGAAGCATATCCATATAAATCATTTTCTTAATTCTTTTATTCTTCTTTTTATTTCAAATTCTTGTCGTGTAAGTTGAGCATATACCTGTGCTGCCCCTGGATTATTTTTAACGTGTGGTTTTTGTTCTTTCATCTCTTTTCTTATATGTTTTAACTCTTCCTCTAATCTTTCTATTTGTTTCTCATTCCCCATTCTTTTACCTACATCTCTTGCAAGTTTACCAGCAGCACTCCCTACTCTTCTTGCAGTAAAGGGGTGTATTATTCTGAATATGAAAAACAAAAACAAACCAAAAACTAAAACTATCCAGAACCATGTTTGTAATAAGGGAATAAGAAAACTTCCATACCAACCCTGTGTCACAACAAAAATGTAAGTAACGATCATAAAGAGGTATCTGAGTCCTTTGTTTTCGGGTATTATCGCCCATCCAAATCCGAAAAGAAATAAGAATAATATTACATGAGGTAAAAGAATCAAATTTAATACCTGATCTTGAATTGTTGTATATCTATACAAAAGACTAGGGTTTATTTTTAATATCTGTTCAAATATCAATCTAAATAAATCCACAGATTCACCAGATAAATATTCAAACGCCATATGAGAGATATAGAAATTTGCGTATTTATATATTTACAAAATTTTTATTCTCTTTTAAAACGATGCTCAGTTCTTATTTTTTTATCTAATTTTGGTGCATCGGCAAGTGGAATCTCTTCAACGTAACCATTTTCTTTAAATACTAATTTATATGTTGGTTGTTCTTCTGCCATTTTTTTCATCCTCCTAATTAATTAATCAGGCCTAGGTTGTCTGAAATTATGCCTAGTTTCAACTCTACTTTCTAAAAATACTTTACCCATCTCATAAACGCCAGATGGGTTAGGCCAATTTGGAATATCATAGTTTCCTTCCATCATAAAATCTGGTTCTCTTCCAAATTCACCTGTCTCATTTTTCCTTAATTTATAAAAAATCATTTGAGAAGTTTTAGGTTTTTTAGGAATTTGACTTAAGTAAAAATCTAAATACCATTCAGGATCAATAGGATATTTTCTTCTAACTTGTTGAATGAAAATTTCTGCTTCTTTTTCATTTTCTGATGAATAACCTGCTAAAAAATAACCTGCAATATTTAACAAAGGTCCTAAAAAGTAATCACCTAACACTCCAGTTACAATGTCTTTTCTATCTTGTATATATTCATACCAACGTGCAGGTACATATTGACCTACAAAATTTTTTCTTAAAAGTATATTTTCATCACTATCTAAAGCTTCAGCAAGATCATCCAAACTTCCAGGTATATCTATACCTTTATATCCAGGTACCATTCCTAATTTTATAAGAGCCTGTCCTAAACCTTCAGGATAACCAGATAATCTTATTCCTGGTAATGATGTTTCCCATTTTTTTCTAGCTTCCCAATTTCTTCCTGTTTCAGCAGGCTGTACAATAATTGGTTGTTGGACTGCTTGTTCAGCCATAGATTCACTGTTATTTAATTATAAAGTAAACTTTAAATATCTTTCTATTTTTACCACCCTATAGTAAATAAAAATAGTTTCCTTTTTTATTTTTCTATTCTGAAAACTTCCATTTCTTCACAAATCTCAAGAATTGCCCATGCCCAAACAATTGACTCAAAACTTTTAACTAAATTATCATTTTTCAAAAAATGCTTAGAATCAGATATATAAGCCTTCATATTTGTAAGCATTTCCTCTCCTTTCTCATCATTAATTTGTATTCTATCAATCAAAGGCTCAATTTTCTTAATCATTTTTTCTATTTCTTCTTTCATTGAAACAGCTCCAAAAAATCTTTTTCTCTGAAATGTAGTCTACCATGAATTATTATAACTGCTGGTAAATCTATTGTTTTTCTCATCAAGTTTTTAACAATATCATAATATATTTCAGATTTTCCACCTGCTTTTGAAAAAACAGCCAGATTATCAAATTGTTTTATTATTTTTGCTTTCAAAAGCATTTTTAAAGCATCAAAAACTCTCATATTGATATTGACTTCATTATCAATATCCAAGAGCAATAGAGTATGCAAGCCTAATTTCTTATTCCCTTTAACAGTTTTCTTAACATTTTCTAGTTTTCCAGATAAAGGAATTGTTGCAATTTTTCCAAACTTGTACAATTGTAATCCAGTTTCACCAATTGCAGAGACAATAGAAGCATTGTGAATAATTTTTACAGGAATTTTCCTTGTTTTTGCCTGATAAACCAGATCAATATGAGTGGTAGCTGATAAAGGATCACCAGGAACAAAAACAGCAATATTGTTTTTCTTAGATTTTTCTATTAAAACTTCTGAATTTTCTTCTAAATCCTTTCTTTTCAAAATCTTTACTTTTTTTCCTATTAATTCTTCAAGATTCTCTATTGAACCTTGCCATAGAGAAGTGTATAATTCACAAAAACATTCACATTTTTTAGCTATTTCTATTGCTTTTAATGTTAAATCCTTTTCATCATTTAAGCCTAAACCTATAAGATACAGCATAAGAGGGATTTGGATATGATAAAATAAATATATGTCTAGAGAATAGATTTATATACTACTTAAAAGTAATTAATACTATGGTCGATGAAGAGTCTAAAGATGATATTTTCAAAGATTTTAAAGATGCAATAAGCAATTCTGATGCTCATAGCTCTATTAATTATTTTAATTCTCCAGAATCTCTTGCTGATAGTCTAAGAGAAATGGGCTATATACCGAATGAAAAAAACATGCCTGGGATTTCTGATGACATAAATAATGATTTTACAATATTTAGTTCCATAGACCCAGAAGGTCATATCTCATATGGTCTAAAACAAAAACATGAAAAACCATTCAAAAGATGGTATGAACTTTACCAAGATCATAACAGACAGAATATGATTGATAGTCTAATAGGAAGCCTTAAAGAATTAATTGAAGAAGGAAAGATTGCAAGAAATGCAGGTTTGCTTGGGCCATATAGCAGTATGAAAGGTATTTCCTTTGAGGAAGGAAAAGAAGCTTCTAAATATGATGATCCTATATCTTTTTTGAGATTTAAGAAAAAATTAAATTCGGGAAAGTATATTATTGATACTGACGAGAATAAGATTGTAGAAGGTATAGCAGAGTTATTTGACCCTAAAACTAATCCTTTAAGGGAACATAAAATATTTAATGAAATTACTGCTTCTATGACACCTGAAGAAAAGGAGATGCTAAAAAAAGAAATAGAGTTTGGTAAAGAATTTTTAATTACAGCTAAAGCAGGAGCACTAGGCAGGGGAATACCAAAAGAAGAACTCGGAGAGCTGTCTAAATTAATCAACAAAGAGGAAGATAACCATACTTCTGATAATTATGAATCTCTCTGGAGACTTAATAAAAAATTGCGTTCAGGCTATTATTTTAAGAAAAAGCAATAATCATTTATTATGCGAATAGCCTATGAAATAATTGGAAACAAAGCAAAATCTGTAGCATTAATAGGATCAGATATAAAAAATCCAAGAAAAGCTGCAAGGGAAATAATGAAAAGACACAAATCTATTAGATTTGTTCTTCAAAAATTAGACAAAAGGCAAGGAGAGTTCAGATTATATCCATGCAAATTTATAGCAGGAAGTAAAAACACAGAGGTTTTACATAAAGAATATAACTATTTTATAAAAGTTGATCCAAGAAAAGTTTATTTTTCTTCTAGAGAAGGAACAGAAAGGCAAAGAATTGTAAGTCTGATAAAACTAGGAGAAAGAATTTTTGTTATGTTTTCAGGAGCAGCTCCATATGCAATTGCTATTGGTAAAAAATATCCTAATAATGAAATAGTATGTGTTGAAATAAATGTTAAAGCTGTTGAGTATGCAGAAAAGAATGCTAGATTAAACAATTTAACAAACATAAAGAATATTTGCTGGGATGTTAGAGAAGCTAGGGGATTGGGAAAGTTTGATAGAATAATAATGCCTTTGCCTGAAAGTGCTATAGAATATTTAGATAATGCTGTTTTGAATTCTAAAAAAGGAACTATAATTCATTTATATGGCTTATCTAAAAATTTTAAAGATTTGGAGAAAAAAGTTAAAGAGAAAGCAGAAACTTATAATTTTAAGTATAAAATAATTAAAAGACAGAAAGTATTGCCATACGCTCCAAGAATATCAAAGGTCAGGTTAGATATTAAGATTTTATAAATTTATTAACTCATAGAAAAACTATTTATCTTTTATCTTTTTATCATTCATTATGTCATTGTTAATAGAGAGGGCAGAGGACTATAGTTTAGAAGATTTTCATAAAGTTGAACTAGTCAATTCTGGAGCAATAAATTTTCCAGCGGAGTATTTACTTTCTCATGATCCTTGGGCACAAAGAGTACAATATTATATGGGACCCAAGGGCAGTGGAAAAACTACAATTTGGAGAAAAGCTATAAGCAAAGGTGTTCATGATGATAAAGAATTTCTACCTGCTATGTTTATTTTTAGAAGTGCTAAAAATTTGGAACTTTTACACCCACTTAAAATTGCCCCGCCTGAAGTTTGGGGAAAACGGTTAGAGACTTACTACTCAAAAAGTATGAGAGAATTAACCAAATCAGTTGATGCATTAATTTATGATGATATTCATTACATGTGTGAGGCTGTAAGGGGAGGTGAACTTGATAAAGGAAAATTCATTGATTTCTTAAACAGTTGTTTAAGTTCTATTGATGATAAAAAGAAAGTTGTACTAATTTCAGAAGATATGATATCATACTATGCAGAAAAATTAAAGATGAAAGAATTTGATGAAATATTACCTAAATTTGGAATGGGTAGTCCTCAAAAATTATTAGATTATGATTATGTACAGAACATAGATCATATGGCCTTCAGGGAAGTTCCTCAACTTAATTATATAGATTGGCAATCACTTTTCCCAGTTTATGGTATAGATGCTGAAGATCATGTGAAAAATTTTCTTTTTAATTTTAATAAAAATCCTAGAGCTTTTATCAAATTTGCAAAAATATTCTATCCAAAATCATATATAACTATTAATGATATGGTTGATGAATCTATCGAACTTCTCAATGAAAAGAGAAGAAGAAAAGAGCTTAAAAAAGATAAATTAGAATTATATGAATTTTTGTTGAATTTTCCTGTTATAAGTGGAGATATTAGTATAGAAAAATTTGATGATGTTTACAGAGCTGCAAATAGGAATCTGGAAAAATTAACAGAAATTCAGAAAAATCTTCCAATAATTGAGAAAATATGTGAAATAGCAGCAAAGAAATTAAAACCACCTCCAAAGGATTACAATAAAAGAAGATGGGATTATGATTCTATTTATAAATTAAGAAGGAAAAGGGAAGATGATGTACTTGAAGTTCAAAATATTTTACATAATACAGTCATGGAATATTTTGGACTTGAAAGTCGTTGGAGAAAATCCCCCGATATGGAATCAAAAACAAAGGAGGCAAGAAGAGTTGAGCAACTTGTTAATGTATATTACAGGCATCCTTCCATGTCAGGTCTGAAAAGAAGCTATGAAACAATAGTTAAAATGAAAAAACAAGCAGAGTTAAAAGTTATAGATCAATCAAAGATAAAAGAAAATTTAGAACAATTGATTCACAATGTTAGAAAAAATTATATAGAAGCTGGTTATGATTGGTTACTTTTTGAACCATTCAATGTTGCATTCCGAGATCTATTATTTGAAACACCTACACTGGAAATTCTAAGTGCCAGATATTAAGCTTTTTTCAAATCAAAAACATAATGATAAATTTTTGGAGCATAAGACTTTACTCTTTTAACTTTAAGAATTTTAGTATCTTCAGATATCTTTTCTTTTATTTTTTTAGTTTCACTGATACTAGCTATTCTATGTAGGTGTATCATGCAATTATTCTTAGCAATTCTTAATGCATGAGGTAAAAACTTTTCAGTTTCAAACAAATAACCCATAACTATTCTATCTGCTGTATTTTCTAGAATTATAGAGAATTTCCTACAATCTCCCTGTAAAATCTCTATTTTATTTTCCACACCATTTAACCAAACATTCTTTCTCAAAGACTCTATTGCTTTCGGGTTGATATCAATTGCATATATCTTTTCAGGTTTTGAGTATTTTGCTAAGAATATTGAAAAGTATCCTATTCCAGCAAACATGTCTACAATAACCTCTTTTGGTTTAGCTAATTTTGTTAGTCTTATTCTCTCCTGTTTATTTCCTTGAGACCACATTATTTCTGAAACATCTATTAAAAACTGGCAACTATATTCTTTATGCAAAGTTTGAGTAGAGCTGCAGCCTGCTATTATTTCTATATCAGGCTTTCTTGTAACGGTCTTAACTCCCTTAAATAAGCAAACAGTGTAAATATATGGAAAAATTTCAATTAAAGTATTTCCTATGATTTTTCTATGCTTTATTAATTTTTTATTTAGTTTTATTAGAAGTACCTTTCCTATTATTTGATATCCCTTAGGTAAAACATCTAACTCTTTATCAGATAATTCTTCTCTTAATCTCTTTCTCAAGGTTGTATAGAATGACATAATAATATTAGATATTTGAATAAAAAAAAGAAAAAGAGGGGGGTGTTCAAAAAGATAATATCTCTAGAACTTTGTTGAAGCTGCTGTCCATATTGCTTTCAATGCTATTAAAACTGCTGCTGGTACAACCAATATTCCTATGTAATTAACTATTGCTACTAGCCATCCTCCAAGAGGACTTGGAAGGCCTGAAAATGCTTGTCCTGCACCACCAGCTGCCATTAGTGCGATAACAGCTAATAAAAACATATCAGCTTCAGCCTTGTCTATACTACCTACTCCTGCTACGCCTAGTAATCCTATAACAAAACCTAATACTGCCAAAACACCTGATACCATTGATGGATCAACTGATGGAACTAAACCAGCAACAACTGATATTAAGATACCTAGTACAAATAGCCACCCACTTGCCTTAACCCATCCTGATGCTTTTTTTGCCATGATTTCACCTATATTTCTTTTAGAAACTTGGACTCTTAAAATTATCGTCGTCAGACGTTGTAGAGAAAAGCTTAAATAGACTCGGAGATTACTTCTGTCTCGAATTTGTAAATTCTAGATAAAGGGTCTAACCACATATCTCCTGTTAATCCTGCTTTAAAGCATAAATTCTCTAAATATTGCTCTATATTCCAGTTTTGTTCAACGGGAACTTTAGGAAGAAACAAACCTCCAAAAGCATCTTTTCTTAATATTAAGCCATGCTTTCCTATTTTTATTTCTTTAGAATAATTTATAGGATGAGTCTCAATGAGCTTAGGTTCAGTTAAAATAGAAACTTCAATAATAATATCCTCTAATTCTCCTTCTTTAAGAGATTCAAACCTAGGATCTTCACATACAGAAGTAGCAGCTTCAATTAACCCTTCTATTAATGGTTTTTGAGGATAAGGTAAGCCTATACATCCTCTTAATAAACCTTTTTTATAAAGAGTTACAAAAACTCCTTTTTTCTCTTTCAGTTCTTCAGGATAATCACTAGGAATAGCAATTTTTCTATTATTTTTTACATAATTTTCAACTGCTTCTCTTACAAGTTTTAAAACAAAGTCTTTCATAGAATTAGTTAATAATTAGAACTATTTATTTAGAACGCCTCATGAAAAGCTCAGGCATTGCAAGTAAGCCTAGACTAGAGAATAATAGTATTATTATCCAATCCATTAGATTTAATGCAGTTAAATGGAATAGCTCCTGGAAAAATGGGACATAAATTATTGTTATTTGCAATATAATAGATATTATTACAGCGATTAATAATTTTTTGTTCGTCGATGGATTTAATCTGAACACACCTTTCTTATCAGATCTACAATTAAATACAAAAAATATTTCAAAGAATATTGCAACTGTAACAGCCATTGTTCTTGCCTTATCCATTCCGTTTGGTAGCTCTAGAATAAAAATACTAAAAGATGAAATGAAAGCTAATATTGACGCAAACAATATGAAAGCTAACATTCCTGTTATTATTCCTTTTTTTGGATCCTTAGGTGGTTCTTTCATTATGTCAGGATCTTTTGGATCAACACTCAACGCTAAAGCAGGAAAACCATCTGTGATCAGGTTAATCCATAATATATGAATAGGCAAATAAGGTAGTGCGATTGCTCCTGTAGGGTCTGTAAGACCTATTAATATTGGTACTGTTATCATTGCTAGTTCGTCAAAATTAGCTGATAATAAAAATTTAACAAATTTTCTAATATTATCATAAATTCCTCTTCCCTCTTCAACAGCAGAAACAATTGTAGAAAAGTCATCGTCCATCAAAACCATATCAGCAGCTTCTTTTGCTACATCTGTTCCTTTTATTCCCATTGCAACTCCAACATCTGCTTTTTTCAATGCAGGTGCATCATTCACACCGTCTCCTGTCATAGCAACTATATGCCCTTTAGCTTTTAATGCATCTACAATCTTTATCTTATGGTTTGGGGATACTCTTGCAAATATTACAGTGTCTTCTACAATTTCTCTGAATTTTTCATCATCAATTTTATCCAGTTCTTCTCCTCTTAGAATTTTACCTTCTAATCCAACTTCAGAAGCAATAGTCTTAGCAGTTAGTTCATGGTCACCTGTTATCATTTTTATTTTAATACCAGCTTTTTTACATAATTCAATAGCACTTTTAGTTTCTTTTCTTGGGGGATCTATCATTGCAGTTAATCCTACAAATGTCATTTTATTTTCAACAGAATTTATAGAATAATTTGTTGTTAATTTTTTATAAGCAAATCCTAAAACCCTTAAACCATTTCCTGCTAACTCATAAACAACTTTTAATATCTTTTCTTTATCTCTTTTTTCAAGTTTTTTATCAATATAGATTCTATCGCAAATATCTAGTATGATTTCTGGGGCACCTTTTGTATATGCAAATAATTCGCCGCCAATATTATGGATTGTTGTCATTCTCTTTCTTTCAGAAGAAAATGGAATTTCATTAATTTTCTTATAATCTTCTTTTAAACCAGCTTTTTCTGCCAAAACTTTTAGAGCTCCTTCTGTTGGATCTCCAATTATTTTCCATTGTTTTTCTTGTTTTAAAATAGAATTATTACACATAGAACCTATTTTTAACAAAACATCAAGACTACCAATTCTCTTTGGGTCTATCTTTTTCTTGTTTAATAAAAAGTCACCTTTAGGCTCAAAACCTACGCCTGTAACATCTATAATTTTTCCGGCAGACCATATTTTTCTAACAGTCATTTCGTTTGTTGTCATTGTCCCTGTTTTGTCTGCACAAATCACTGTTGTTGATCCTAAAGCCTCAACTGCAGCTAATCTTTTAATCGCTGAATTTTTTCTTAACATTCTTTGAGTTCCAATAGCAAGAGTTAATGTAATAACAGCTGGCAATCCTTCTGGAACAGCTGAGATTGCTAAGCTCAATGCTGTTAAGAACATATTAAAAGGATCTAAGACTCTGATTAATCCAATGGTAAATATTAATGCTGTTGCTATTAGAACAACTAAACCTAGCATTTTTCCAAGCTGCTGTAGTTTTATTTGTAGTGGTGTTGGTTCTTCTTTTTCTTGAACCATACCTGCTATTCTTCCCATTTCAGTTGACATTCCTGTAGAAACAACAATTCCTTTACCTCTTCCATATGAAATTAATGTTCCCATAAAAGCCATGTTTTCTCTTTCTGGAACTGAAAGATCTTTTAAAATTTTAATACTCTTTGTAACAGGAACTGATTCTCCTGTTAACATTGATTCATCAATTTTTAGATTTAAGGCTTCAAAGAGTCTTAAATCTGCTGGTACTCTATTTCCTGCTTCTAGAATAATAATATCTCCTGGAACAATTTGTTCTATCGGTATTTCAATAATTTCCTTTTGTCTCACAACTAAACTTTTAGTTACAATTAATTTTTTCAAAGCTTCAATTGCTTTTTCAGCTTTATATTCTTGGTAAAACCCTAGAATAGCATTTAATATTAAAATTGCTCCTATTACTACAGCATCTGTGATTAAACCGAGAATAATTGATATTAAAGTCGCAATCAAAAGCAAAATAACTAGAAAACTTTTGAATTGCTCTAAAAAGATTATTAAAGAAGTTCTTTTTTTTCTACTCTTAAGCTTGTTTGATCCATATTCTTTAAGTCTTAAATTAGCTTCAGACTTTTTCAAACCATTTTCATTTGTCTTCAAGTTTTTAAAAACTTCTTCAGAACTCATCATATGCCATTTATTCATATTTATTTTGTTGATTTTCTGGATTTAAAGTTTAATCATAGAAAAAGATATAAGACACTTTAAATAAAGAATAGAGTATGCCAAAAAAATCTAAAGACGAGAGATTTCACCAGAAAGCATATTATCACGTTAGAAAACACAAGAAAAAATATTTGAGGTTTATTTTATTTTTTCTAGTTTTATTAAGCTTTAGAGTTGTAGAAGATTATTTCTTTATAAAATCTTTTGGTATTGAAATTGAGATTGACATATTTATTTTTTTAACTTTTATTTTTGTTGCTATTATCTTTACTGTGAT
>Ga0209635_10000589_pt1 | contig 25333 bp, 21 predicted proteins | sample DeeMarSWOR230_32_FD_187463 | JGI IMG/M metagenome (GOLD analysis project Ga0209635, IMG submission 187463) | Marine sediment microbial communities from White Oak River estuary, North Carolina - WOR-2-30_32 (SPAdes) (version 2) | ecosystem: Environmental > Aquatic > Marine > Intertidal zone >...
TCACTGGTGCTGACCATGTCTCACCATCATCAGCACTGTATATACACTTTACATCAGTACCATCTACATAAACTATGGCAACATAATATTCTGAATCTTCTTCGTAGGCAGCAATTTCAGGGTTTTTACCATCTGCCACATATTCCTGGTATGGTGTAAACTCAATATCTGCTTCTACAGCACTATCTATTTTTTTCCATACAATCTGATCTGTATCAGTTGTTGCATTATGGTATTCCCAAGCAAGATGGAACCAATCTGGTAGCATTGCCATAGCTGGGTCTTTTGCTGGAGCAGTCCATAAATGAGATTGTGCATCAAAGAACATTGTACATCCTCCACCTACTGAATCTGTTAGGTAATACATAGGACAGTCTTGGACATCGTAACCTAAATCATTCCAGTGATAGATGTACATATTTACTGCACCCCAACGGTCATAGTATGGTTCGTAGTAATAACCATGATCTTCAATAGTTGCATATGTTGGATCATCTGCTACGCCTGACCAGTAATAAAATAACCACAAACTTGGGTCATCTAAAATATTTGGTATTTCATAATAACCAACTTGCAATGTATCATAGTACATATTAACTCCAAATAACCCAGTGTAATCATCAGGATCTGGGCCAATAACAAAAGCAGTATCTGACGAGTATAGCATTGTAGTACCAGTTAATGCTACAATCCAACCAGCCCAAGTATATGGATCTGTAGGAGTTGCAGAATATGCGATTCCCATATTCCATGTTACGGTATCTTGTTTATTTGTCCAAGTTACAACAGTATAACCAAATGCATCTTTTGTAATGCCTGGAATAATATCATCCCCTGGAGTATACGAAACTAATATGTTATCGCTCCTAGAATTCTTAACTAATGGTTTTATCATTTTATATTCTTTTACTTGGTTTCTAATCGCCACAGGTTGTGTTGTCGTTTCGTTAACAATTGCGGTTGACATTGGTATGATCAATGCTAATGCAATGGCAATTGCTACAGTTGCTCCAAAAAAACTCTTTCTGTTAATTTTTTTCATTTTTTGCCTCCCTTGAATTTTATTAATTACTTAACATGTGTTAATTTATAATACTTTCTATTATTTATTTTTAGATGATTCAAATTATAAAACATATTTTTTAATATTTTTTTAGATTTTAATATATTATTAGAATAAAATGAAATAAAATTTTATTTATTTTAATAAATCGTATTTAAAAATTTTTAATATAAATGTTATATATGTAATAATATTTTTTAATAGAAAAATTAAAATTATACTTCATCATTACATAATTATTATAATGGGGGCATAATATAATGAAAACTAGATTTAAAATACTCTTTGTTCTAATCACATTTACCTTATTAAGTGGAATAAATTCATCTATTTCTTCAGGAATAAATATATTAGGCAACACAGGTCAACCTTATGTTGTGTTTATTGATGATGATTTCAGTCCATCAACTCCAGGATGGGGTTATGATCACTTTGATAACATTCAAGATGGAATAGATAATGTATCAAACTACGGAATGGTTAATATTTATTTAGGTAGTTATAATGCGTTTAAAATTCAATATAGATCAAATATTGTTATTCATTCGGTAGACCCAACAATGTCAGTTATCACTGGAAAACAAATTTCCTTGGACGAATCTACTAATCCTCCTAGTATTATAAAATGTGTAATATTTATTAATAATTGTGTTAATATTGAATTAAATAAATTAAATGTTCAAGGAAGTGGTTTAGATGGAAGTAGTTTTGCAATATTTTATAATTCATCTTCTGGAAAAATAAATAATTGTATTGTTTCCCCAAATCAAAAAGGTAATATGAATTCTTTAGCTATTCGCGCTCAATGTAATTCAGTATTATCTGTTGAAAATTCTACAATTCAAAATTATGGGAGAATTGGTATATATTGTAAAACTGGAACAAATTTGATTGTTTATAAAAATATAATAATTGGACAAGTTTATTCTACAAGTGATGGAGATTATGCCTCCTATGGTGTTGAAATTGAAGATTTAGTAAGTGCATCTTACGCTACAATTAGATACAATGATATTTACAATCATTTATATATTGGAACTCCGACATTGAGCTCAGCAGGTATTATAATTGATTCTTTAAGATATTACGAAGTTACACCTGATAAATGCTCAGCAACGGTTGAATACAATAATATCTATAATAATATGAACGGTTTACAAATCGTTCCAAATGAAAACATTCATATTAATTTTAACAAAATATATAATAACGGTGATTTTGGAGCTGTTAGTGCTCCGTATTGGGATGGAACAAAACATGTATATGAATATTTAGATGCAAAGAATAATTGGTGGGGAGATGCAACAGGTCCCAAACATACTACTAATCCAGAAGGTTTAGGAAATGAAATAACAGATTTTGTCACATATACCCCTTGGCTTGAAAACTATTTACCAACTATTACAATCACAAATCCAAAGTCTGGATTTATATACTTTAATTTTAGAGATTGGTTTTCATTTCAATTACCTTTTATAGTGACATTGATATTTGGTAAAAACGATATAGAAGCAGATGTTACACCAGGTATTTATGAAATCGATAGAGTAGAATTTTACATTGATGATGATTTAAAATATCCTGATTATAACGAACCTTATAAATGGGTTTGGAATGAACTAACACCTTTCTTTTATTATATAATAAAAGTTGTTGTATACGATGATAATGGTTTTCAAACATCAGATGAAATAAGAGTTTTTAAATGTCAATATATATTAAGTTGATAAAAAATTCATTCCGTTTATTTTCTTTTTAAAATACTGTAAATTTATAAAGAATCCATTTTAATAATATATGATTAATGGAATAAAATAAGTTTATTTAATTTAACATTAATACATTATTTAATAAATTTTGTAAGTATATTAAATTAAATTATTAACTTTAAACCTTAAATTTATATTTAGTGTTAGTTATTGTCATTGTTTTATGATAAATGTTGTTATAAATTTTGAATTGCTAAATAATAGCACTGCTAGTTTTATATTGATAGATAATTTCTATCATAGTAATTCTTATATCAACGAAATCAAAAAATCATTAAAATATGAAATAAATAAGTTTTAAAAAGTTATTTAAGATATTAAAAATAAAAAATTAACATAATTTATCAATGTTTATCGTGCTTCCAGAGGAAAATTAGACATTCATATGAAGAAAAATTTTTGCCATTCTCTACAAATATGTATCAAGGTCGGTCTACCGAACTTGATAATAAACTGAAAAGTAATTTTTTGTTTTACTTATTTATAGAAAATATTATTCAATAATAAAAAATTTTAATTGATGTTTAGTTTTAATATTTTTCTTTTGTATAATCTTTTGGACTTCATTAAAAGTGTTTTTATCAATTATTGGAATATGTTTGCTTGGATTTAAGTAATCTTCCCAATGTAAAAAACCACAATAAACTGGATTTTTTAGAATTAATGATATTGTTTGTGATCCCCATTTTTTATTTAATTTGGTAGGAATATTTTCTTTATTTAATATTTCAGCTATTTTTTTCATACCAAATTTATTTTTATACATATCAAATATTTTTTTTATTATATTTGCTTCAGAATTGTTAACAACCAATTTTCCATTAATATAATCATATCCATATGGAATATTAAATCCAAGTACACCACCATTTGTCTTAGCTTTTTGTTCCATTCCTACATAGACTCTTTCACCAATTTGTTCAGACTCAAGTTGAGCAATTCGCTGGATAATATCCATAACAAATCTTCCCATTGCTGTAGAAGTGTCAAGCGATTCTGTCATTGATACAAATTCTTTACCTAGTTTTTTTAATTGTTCCATCATTAACATAAAATTTTTTGAATTTCTATGTATACGATCCATTTTAATTACAAGGATCGTATCCCATTTATCCACTTCGACCATCATACGCGTATAAGCAGGGCGCTTTACGTTTCTTCCTGAATAACCATCGTCAACATACTCTGATGCTACAATCCAATCCCTGGCTTTACAATAAGATTTTAGCTTTTCTAACTGTGCATCCAATGAAAATCCTTCTTTAGCCTGATCTTCTGTGGAAACTCTGGTATAAATTGCAGCTCTAAGAGGTTGTGCATCCATCGAAATTTATAAGCGGATTTGAATTTATAAAAGTATCTACAATGATAAAAATTTTTTATAATAGTTTAATTTTTTTCAGATTTTTTTTACAATTTTTAATTATTGCATATTTAAAAATTTTTTATAATCATATTAGACAAAATTTTTTAATATCTCAATAAAACCAATTTTTTGATTAAAAAACCCCCCTTTTTCATTAAAACTTTCATACTTTAAGCAATTTTATTTAATTTTATAGGAGAAAATGTTTTTAATTTGAGTTTGAATTTAGAATACATTACTTAAAAATGATATTTAGTTCATATTTTTTTAAAAAAAAAAATTTAAGTATTTGGTATGCTAAATATTATCAATCAATATTAATTAACTATGCTAGACATAATTTAGCATAAAAATATATTTGCTATTATGTAACATGTTAACATAAATTTTTAAATTTAACATTATTGCTTAATTTATTACTCTTATAAGTTTATAAAATTTACTAAATAAATGATATTGTTAAACTCATTTTAAAAATTTCGAAATACTAACCAAAATCTTACTTTTTGAATTTTTTTTATCAACTAATATTCTTCCTTCTTTTCGCCAAGGATATGAAGGATGAGTAGATTCTTTTTCTAAAATGGGATTAAGACCTAATGATTTTGCTGCTTTAGCAATATCTTCAATATTTGGTTTTTCAACTGCATTTTTTAAAGAAACCTTCCTACCTGATAATTTTGAAAAAGTTTTATCAAAATAAATAGGATATATAACAAATTTATTATCTCCTCTAGAAACCATCAAATATCACATCAATATTATTTTGATAATAATATAGCATTTATTGTACCGGATTGACCTGGTCGTGAAGTTACTTTTGCTTTTCCAATTTTTGTTTCAATTATAGCTCCTTTATTTATAATATTACGTCTAACATAGTGAATATTTGCTGTATTTTCTTTAACAGTTATTATATCTGTTTTTGTTGTTTTATTTGTCTTAGGATCAAGAATATACGCAAAATTAGATGTTTTAACTCTTACTTTACTATTATTTCCTTTTGTTCTTATTTTTTTCATTGTTAAAGGACCAATAGTTGTTAGATGCTGTTCTCTGCCTATTTCGAATTTTCTTTTACTACGTGAATAACGAATTCTTCTGCCAGTTTTGCTCCTTTTTGCTTTTCCTTGCCAAGTTGCCATTGAAAATCGGAATGGAGAAGTATTATTTAAAGAATATGTACTAAGTTTCTGTATAAAAGGTCTAATTTGAAATTGTTGTTATCACAAAGTTGAAATAAGTTATTTTATTCACCTCGTTCGTGAGAAAAAATAATTCTTCTAATAATTCAAAAACTAAGGGTGTAGAAACCTTACTTGGGGAGCCAAAAAAAGCAATTATAAAACTAGCTGTACCCATGATTATTGCAATGTCTGCTAACACCATTTACAATCTTGTAGACGCGATATGGGTTTCAGGTTTTGGTTATGATATTTTCATTTCAGAAAAAATTGTCGAAGTTGGCACGACCGCTCTTGCTGCAGTTGGTTATGCAATGCCTTTTTACATGATGTTAATTTCAATTTCTATAGGGCTAGGAACCGGCGGTGGATCTGCTATTTCAAGACGCATTGGTGCTAAAGACAAGATAGGAGCTGATAATTGTGCAATTCATTCGATTGTTGTATCAATTATTGTAGCATTAGTTTTTACGATAATTCTTTTTACATTTGCTGATAAAATATTTATCTCAATTGGTGCAGCAGATATAACAAATATGGCTGTTTCATATGGTAGAATTATTTTTGCAGGTAGTATTTTCATATTTTTCCTCAACAATGCTCTTGCAATTTTAAGAGCAGAAGGTGATGCCAATAGAGCAATGTATGCAATGCTATTTGGTGCAATTTTAAATATAATTCTTGATCCATTTTTCATATATACATTTGGCTGGGGAGTTGCAGGTGCTGCATTTGCAACAATTTTATCGATGTCAATAACGGGTCTGATTTTGATTTATTGGTTGTTTTTAAAAAAAGATACATATGTATCGTTTAAATTTAGGTCTTTCAAATTTAATAAGGAAATTTTAAAAGATATTTTTAGAGTTGGTCTACCTGCTTCTATTCAGCAATTATCCATGGCAATTACAATGCTCGCAATTATTTTGATTATTAATTTTACAGAAAATGGTAGTGAAGGAGTTGCTGTTTATAATGCGGGGTGGAGAATTGTAATGATCGCAATTCTTCCTTTACTTGGTATGGCAACTGCAGTAATATCTGTGATAGGTGCTGCTTTTGGGGCACATTCATATATTAAATTAAAAACTGGATATTTGTATGCAGCTAAAGTGGGTCTTTTAATCGAAATTACCCTTGCTGTTATAATTTTTATATTAGCACCACTAATCTCAATTGTTTTTTCAACACGACCTGAGGACATTGTTATTAGAGATGATTTAACCTTGTTTTTACAAATTTCCTGTATATTTTATCCTAGTGCATCTTTTGGTATTGCGACATCTGCGATGTTTCAAGGAACCGGAAAAGGAACCTACTCTCTAATTGCAACTCTTCTAAGAACAATTGTTTTAACAATTGCTTTTGCACTTATATTTGTTTTAGTGTTTGATACAGGGATTATTGGAATATGGTGGGCAATTGTAATTGGAAATCTTTTAGGTTCAGTCATATCTTTTACATGGGGAAATCTATATATTAGAAATCTTATTTTAAAAAACAAAAAAGATATTGAGATTTTATAATTACAATATTTATTTTAAAAGTATAAATTTATTTAACATATTAAATAGAAAAATATATTAAATTAAAAATCTTTATTATATTAGATAAAATATGGGGATTATTACTACAAAATTTATGATTGTAATTTCAATAACATGTTTATTATTTGTACCTTCATCCCTAGCATTATTTAATGACAATCAACATTTTTTCAAACATACTGAAAAAGAATCTTATACTTATTATAACTATCAAAATATGACATATTTATTTTTTAAGCTTGTTGCTAACAATTCTGAAATAATGTTATTGGAATCACTTGGAACTACTTATGAAGGGCGAGAGATTTGGATGGTTAAGCTCTCAGATAATGTAAATGAAAATGAAGAAGAACCAGGAATTTTTTTAATGGGCGCTCATCATGGAAATGAAAAACCATCATATGAAGTTTTAATATATTTTATAAAATACATGACTGAAAATTATTACAAAGAAAATACAGATGATGATAAAGATGGACTATTAAATGAAGACGATATTGATGGTTTTGATAATGATGGAGATGGGCTTATAGATGAGGATCCATCTGAAGACAGAGTAAGAGAAATAATTAATAATACTCAGATTTTTTTAATCCCCATGGTAAATCCAGATGGTGTTGAATATGGTGAAAAAGGTTCAAGAAAAAATTGTGTTCCTAATCATGGTCCATTTGGATTTAAAAAAGAAATTACATCTTATGGTGTAAATCTAAATAGAAATTATGGATATGATTGGATTTATTATTATTTATTTCCAATTAATTACAATTTATTTTTTAATTTACTAGACAACAGTCCTAATTATAGGGGCCCTCATCCTTTTTCAGAAAATGAAACAAATGCCATTAGAAGTTTTGTTGAAAATCATAAAATCAATATCTCACTTTCTTATCACACTTATAGTGAAATAATGTTTTATCCTTGGTATCATACATCAAAACCTACACCAGATGAAGATCTTTTTATTTCAATTGGAGAAAATATGTCAAGAATAAATAAATATCCCCTTTTAACAGGAAAGAAATATATTATTCCAAGGTACGGTGGAACTTTAGGTACTGTTGAGAACTGGCTTTATGGTAAATATAAAATTATTGCTTTTACTATAGAACTATGTAAGACTCGTGTACCTACTGACCCTGCTGTAGTTTTTGATACTTGTTTGAAAAATATAGGTGTAGATTTATATATATGTGAAAGGGCATTAAATTTAAATTAAAAAAGTATTATCTATTAATTTTAATAGTGATTATATCTTAATGTTTATCTAGCAATATGATTTCCTCTTATCAGCACAAATAATATATTCCCAAAATTAATCAAGATGATTAATATGGATGTATACCGAGCAATAATAGACAAATTAATTTCTGGAGAGTTTGTTAAAGATAAAGATTTAACAAAGGTAAAAATTTGGGCTTGTCGCGAATTTAATTTAAAAAGATTTCCACGCAACTCTGAAATACTTAAGGCAGCAACTTATCAGGAAAAAGAAAAAATTATAAAATTGCTTAAACTAAAACCAATACGCTCTATTTCAGGTGTATATATCATTACTGTTATGCCTAAACCTTTTCCATGTCCAAAAGATAAACCATGTATCTACTGTCCAGGAGGTCCTAGTTTTGGAACACCACAGAGTTATACTGGAAATGAACCTGCAGGACGAAGGGCAATTGAGCATGATTTTAATCCTTATATGCAAGTAAATAGTCGAATAGAGCAATTCCATATTATGGGCCATGATGTAGACAAAGTGGAATTGATTATTTTTGGTGGCACATTAACAGCTTATCCAGAAAATTATCTAAAATGGTTTGTAACTAATTGTTTAAATGCTATTTCAAAAGTAGATACTAAAAATATTGTAGAGGCTCAAGTTGCAGCTGAAAATGCCCTGATTAAAAATAGTGATATTACTATTGAAACGCGTCCTGACTATTGTAAAAAATCTCATATAGATTTAATGCTTCGATTGGGAATAACAAGGGTTGAACTTGGAGTTCAGACTATTTATAATGACATTTATAAGAAAATAAATCGAGACCATTTAATTGAAGACGTTGTTAAAGCAACACGTGCTGCAAAAGATGCAGGATTTGCAGTAATTTATCATATGATGCCAGGACTACCTGGTGCTAATTTTGAAATGGATTTAGAATCCTTTAAACAAATTTTTGAAAATGAAACCTTTAAACCAGATGCAATCAAAATATATCCAACACTTGTAATGCCTGGAACAAAGCTTTACCAAATGTGGAAAAAAGGTGAATATACTCCTTACTCCTTAGAGAAGTTTATTGAACTTATCGTAAAAATAAAAAAGCAAGTACCAAAATGGATAAGAATACAAAGGATCCAGCGAGATATCCCATCAAATTTAATTGCAGCTGGTGTTAAACGTGGAGATCTAAGGTTATTAATTCAAGAGAAATTAAAAGAAGAAGGAGCACATTGTCAATGTATTCGTTGCCGCGAGGTAGGACATGTACAGTATAAATCAAAATATGAACCTATTTTATCAAATATTAAATTGATAACTGAAAGATATAATGCTTCTGAAGGAGAGGAAATATTTCTTTCATTTGAGGATGTTAAAAAGGACGTTTTAATCGGGATTTTAAGATTAAGATATCCTTCTAAGAAAATCTACAGACCTGAATTGAAAACTGACAAATCTATGTTAGTTCGCGAACTTCATGTCTTTGGGCCTATGGTACAAGTTGGAAAAGCAGCAGAAATAAATGAATGGCAACATAGAGGATGGGGTGAACGTTTAATGCAAGAAGCTGAAAGAATTTCAAAAGACGAATTTGATGCAAAAAAAATTATTGTATTAGCAGGAATAGGCACACGAAATTATTACAAACGTTTTAATTATAAAAAAGAAGGACCATATATGGTTAAGATGATTTAACTCATTTTATTTCAAAATTAACAAAAAGTTATATGGTTTGGATCATTTCAATATGTTCAATATCTGCTTCTAAAAATATTCCACCTATTTTTTTAAAACCGAGTTTCTCATAAAAATCAGATACATTAATTTGTGAATGAAGATGTACTTCTTTAAATCCTTTTTTCCTACAGAGATTAATTAAAAAATTTGTAAGATCTCTTCCATAACCCTTACCTCTGTATTCTTTTAGTATTGCTATTCTTTCAAGTTTTACATAATTATTTATTTTTCTTGTTCTTGCACATCCAATTGGTTTATCTTTTAAATAAGCAATAAAATGCTCAGCTTCTTTATCAAATTCATCCATTTCTATTTCTTTTGGAACATTTTGCTCCTTTATAAAAACTGTTTCTCGAATGTTTATTATTTTGTTATATTCTTTTTTATTCTTCACCAACCTTACATCTAACTTATTCACAGGAAGTTAAACCAATAAAAGTTTAAATAAAATTTGGACAAATTCTCATGTAAATATTTTTTAATATAAAATAATTTTAAATTTTTTAAATAATATAACTAAAACGTTAAAGTGTATTAAAAAAACCATTGAATATAAAATAATATTCATTATTTCAAATATCAATGAATAATACTAAATGGTTTAAAAATAGAGTTATATACCATATTTTGATAGACAGATTTGCAGGTTTTAAATCAAATAAAGATTGGAATAAACCAATTTTTCTTGGTGGAAATATAAAAGGAATAAACGAAAAATTACAATATTTAAATGAATTAGGTGTTAATACAATATGGATTTCTCCATTTTATAAAACTAATACATATCATGGTTATCACATTACAGATTTTTTTCAAGTTGAACCAAATTTTGGAACAATTGACGATTTAAAAGAATTAATAGAATCGATTCATAAATACGATATGAAAATTATTGCTGATTTTGTACCAAATCACTGCTCAAAAGACCATCCTTATTTTAAAGATGCGCAAAAATGTAAAAACAGTGAATTTAGAGATTGGTTTTACTTTACAAAATGGCCAAATGGATATATGTGTTTTTTAAGTGTTAAAGATTTACCAAAGTTTAACTTGGAGTATAAAGATACAAAAAATTATGTTATAAATGCTGCTAAACATTGGTTAAGCTTTGGCTTTGATGGATATAGACTTGATCATGTAATTGGTCCAACATATAATTTTTGGAAAGAGTTTAAAACTGAAATAAAAAAATTTTTTCCAAATGTCATTTTAATAGGTGAGGCATGGATGAAAGGTATAAGATTTAATGAATTAAATACAATTAACATAAAATACAAATTTTTAAAATGGCTTTTTGGGGCAGCATCTGATAATTTATTTAAAGATTTTGAAATGGTACTTGATGGTGTTCTTGATTTTCGATTACAAGAATTATTAAAAGAATATATAGCTAAGGAAAACATTTTAAAAAATGAATTTTACAATAAAATTGAAAGTCATTATAATAATTTCAATAAAAATTATTTTTTACCAACATTTTTAGATAACCATGATATGAATCGGTTTTTATTTGAATGCAAAAATAATAAAGAAAAATTGAAAAAAGCAGCAGAAATTCAATTTGCAATACCTCAACCCTCTATCATTTATTATGGTACAGAAATTGGTATAACTCAAAATAAATCAATATGGGAGATTACTTCTTATGGAGATCTACAAGCAAGGCAACCTATGAATTGGGAAAATCCTGATTATAATCTGTTAAATTTCTATAAAAAACTTATAAAAGAAAAAAAAGAAGGTATTATTTGAGTTGAATTTAGTTTTTTAATAGATATTTTAATATTGGAAGTAGATTTGAAAATCGCTCTAATAATTTTAGTATTAGATTTCCTTTAATATTTTTTAATCTAGGAATAGTTACTTGTAGTGATCCCCAGTTGCTTTCTGCATCGTATATATCTTTTGCTTTAGCTTTTATGATATAAGTTCCTGAATTCATCCAACTATGACTTATATCTATTTCTTCACTAGAGTTATAAGGTCCTATCCAATATTCTATTTCTCCATCTCCCCATTCTACATAATAATATACATAATCATTTTCAGGATCTGTTGTAACAAATGAATAATTATATTCAATTCCAGGTTTTCCAGATGCAGTACCATTAATAATTGGTGTTTCTGGAGGATTATTTCCTGATAATTGAACTGTTATATCTTCTAGATAACTAAAATCCCCCCATTCATACAGAGAATTGTAACCTTTTACTCTATAGAAATAAGTCCCATTATCTTTTCCAGTTATATCATAATAGTTGTCTATAATATTATCTGAAAGAGTTGTGATTGAATCCCAGCTTACAACAGGGCTAATATCATCTACATAGAAACCTTCCTCAAGAGTATTCTGATCTGTAATATATCTAAATCTGATGAATATAGATTTTCCTACATAATCATTTAATGAATATTGTTTCTGTTCCCAATTAGATGATGATCCTGTAAATGAATCGAGAACTGCGAAATTTCTACCATTTGTACTAACTTCAACAAAAGTCATATCATAATCATCTTCCAGGTTATACCAGCACCAAAATTCTAAATTAATATCTGTACTAACAAAAATAGGATTAATTGTAACCATTGAGTATACTTGACTATTTCCAGAACCTGATTTATAACTATGACTTGAAGAGTGATACCTAGTTGTTGACTTAGAAAAACCATTAAAATTCCAATAAATCTCACTTGATTCTACATCATCTGTATAAATTGTTGGTCCAATCAATTCATCTAATTGAAATTTATCGGGATTAGAATCTGGATTTTGAACTTCCCAGGATACAGTATAATCTCCATCAGAATCTGTACCCATTTGATTTATTATAGGTGGAACAACTCTAGGAGTAACTGTATTTTTTATATCATCAGCTTCTTCTAAAAGAACCAATGCTCCATCAAAATTTTCCATGCAAATTTGATCTAAATAACTAGCTGATGGATGAAATGAATCACATGCTTCAATTGTATATGCAAAAGTAGGTCGCCCAATAACATAATGTGAAAAACCATATGCCCAATCAATTGTATCACCAGTGGTAGGATAAAGACTACAGGCTTGTTGTGGTGTATAAGTTCCAGATCCAGATTGACGTGTTATTTGTGCAGCAATTTGTTGACCAACTTGCGATATATAACTTGAATCCGGAGCAGTATTTGGAGTATACCCCCAAGGCCATAATACAAGTTGACCATGGGTATGCCAAGTTATTGCTGCAGAAATATCATTTTGAATAAAAATATTTCTAACTGCTTGGGTTTCAGCTTCTGAAAAAGGCGATGGGCCACAATAAACTTCAGATGAAGGATTATTACTTATAGAACCTGTTCCAACAGAACCCCAAGCACCCCATGGATCACCATCTGAAGAACCAGCATAATTTCTATTTGGATCTACACCAATCCCACCAGGATAAGGTTTTCGATTTTTACGCCAATCATTGCCTAAATCATGACAATAATAGTAACCATCAGGATTAACACAAGTAACTAACCAAATCCTGCGGTTATTGACAAGATTTGTAATTTGAGTATTTGATCCATAATTAGAAGTTAATTCATCTGCTATATGAAGGCATATTTCAACAGTTGGCCATTCACGTGCATGATGTAAACCCATAAAAAAAACTCCAGGTTCGCCTTCATCCACTCCAGGATTATTAGATATTTCTAAACACCAAATATTACGTCCTTCAAAAGTTGTTCCAATACTATAAAGATCTGTTATATCAGGATAATCGTTTGCAATATTATTTAATATATCTTCCATTTGAGCAAACGTGTGATAACTTCCACGTACCGAATTATCATATTCTTCAACATCTGAAATTATAATCTCAAAATCTATTTCTGCATCATATAAATTATTTAGTCTGTCTTTTGGTATTATCACATCAAAATATTGATCAGATTCACTCCCAACAATTTCAAAATTATTAAAAACTAAAAAATTGTAAAAACCTTTATTTAGTCTTATCAAAATCAATTTATCATTATTATTACTACTGCTTCCGATTACATTAAAACTAACTATCAAGATTAATGCACTTAAAAATATACTAATTAACTTTTTTTTCATATTATTTTCCCCCTTAATTAACAGATGTTAATGTAGTATGTTATTAAATATTTTTGTATTAATATTATAATTAAAACCAAAGATAACATAGTATTATTTTTACTTACTTAAATTCATAAAAGTTAAAAAGGGAGGCTTAATAACAACGCCTAGATAAAGAATATGCATAAAAGCTCAAGATATATTAGACAACCAATTGTCAGTGTTCTTGGTCATGTAGATCATGGAAAAACATCATTATTAGATTTCATCAGAGGTTCAACAGTTGCTGCTAGAGAAGCTGGTGCAATAACCCAACATATAGGCGCAACAGAAGTCCCTATTGATTCAATATACAAAATATGTGGTGATTTATTAAAAGGAAAAAAGTTTACATTACCAGGACTTTTATTTATTGACACACCAGGTCATCATGCATTTACAACTTTGAGAACAAGAGGTGGATCTCTTGCTGATTTAGCAATTCTAGTTGTTGATATAAACGAAGGTTTTAAACCTCAAACTTATGAATCAATTAAGATTTTAAAACAATACAAAACACCATTTATTGTTGCTGCAAACAAAATAGATGCAATATCTGGTTGGCAAAAAAATAATACTATAGCTAAATTACGTATTGATAAACAACGGCCAAACGTTAAAGCTCTTTTTGAAGAAAAAATATATGATATGATTGGAACAATCTCAGAAAATAAAATGAACTCTGATCTTTATTTTAATATAACAGATTTCAGAAAGACTATTGGAATAATACCTATATCTGCAAAAACTGGTGAGGGTATCCCTGAAATATTAATGACTCTTGTTGGACTAGCCCAAAGATTCCTAGAAGAAAAGCTTAACATTGAAATAGGACCTGGTAAAGGCAGTGTTTTAGAGGTAAAAGAGGAGGTAGGACTTGGAAAAACTATCGATGCGATAATCTATAATGGCACAATAAAAATAGATGATAAAATAGTAATTGGCACATGGGATAAACCAGTTGTAACTCGTATTAAGGCGCTTTTAAAACCAAAACCGCTTGACGAAATACGAGATCCGCGTGAACGATTTGATAATGTTTCAGAAGTGCATGCAGCCTGTGGTATTAAAATTTCTTCTCCAAATCTGGAAAATGTTATTCCTGGTGCTCCAATAATGGTTGTAAAAAACAATCTTGAAGAAGTGATTAATGAAATAAAAAATCAGACTAAAATAGAATTTGAATTAGATGAACAAGGTATAATATTAAAAGCAGATACCATTGGTTCACTTGAAGCATTGATTAAAGAATCACACGAAAAAGGAATCAAAATTAGAAAAGCAGAAATTGGAAATGTTTCAAAAAGAGATATAATAGAAGCAAACTCTACTCTTGATCAACTAAATAAAATAATTTTTTCTTTTAATGTTAAAATACTTCCTGAGGCAAAAGAAGAATTAGAAAATACAAATGTAACAATTTTTAATGAGGATGTTATCTATACAATAATTGAAAATTATGATGAATGGCTGTCAAAGAAAAAGGCAGAGCTTGAAAGAGACAGGCGTAAAGAGTATACACACCCCGGCATGATCAAGTTTTTACCACAGTATGTGTTTAGAGTTAGTCATCCAGCGGTTATTGGTATAAGAGTTTTAGGCGGTAGAATAAAAACTGGGATGAAACTTATAAAAGAGGATGGGAAAGCAATAGGGTCGATAAAAAGTATTCAATCTGAAAATAAACCTCTTGAGGAAGCAATTCAAGGGCAAGAAGTAGCAATATCAATAGAAGGTGTGACTGTTGGAAGACAAATTAAAGGTGATGATATATTTTTTACTGATTTATCAGCAAATGATGCAAAGAAACTTAAAGAATTAGACTTATTAAATTCTGATGAAAAAGATGTTTTGAATAAAATTTTTGAAATCAAACGTAAAACAGATAAGTTTTGGGGCATTTGATTACATTATAAAAACACTAATAAATACTATATTGATACCGATAATCTGATGCCACCTGGGTCTTTAAAAGATATAAAGGAAGCTGAAACAAAAGCTATTTTAAATATTGAAAATGCTAAAAAAGATGCAGAAAAAATAATAGAAAAAGCAAAAAAAGATTCAGAACGAAAAAAGATAAAAATCATAGAAAATTCTCAGAAAAAAGCTGTAAAATTACTTAAAAAAGCAAAAGAAGAAGCTGAAAAAGAAATTGATAAAATGAAAATGGATACTCAGAAAGAAATTAAAAAAATTAATAATGATACTGAAAAAAAAATCTCAGATGCTGTTGAACTTATCTTAAAAGAAATCGAAGAAGGGGATTAAAGATTTTATTTCCATCTCAGATGAAGAAAGTTACATTAATAGTACATCAGAATTATATAGAAGATGTTATAAAAAATATTTATGAAACAGGTTTAATAGAAATAATTAATATTACTAAAGAAAACAAAGAAATTTTAGAAAAAGTAGACAAAGCTGAGATTAGTAAAGATGCTGAAACTTGTCTTGAATATGAATTGAGACTTACAAGATTAATAGATATTCTTAAAAAAATTAAACCAAAAAAAACTGGAATAAAAGCTTTTATAAATCCTGAAGTACAAAAAATAAAATCTATAAAAGAACGTCTAATCGATAGTATATTTTCATATTCTGAAGAATTACTAGATGAAATCGAAAAAAATATTTTAGAATTAGAACATAAAAAACAAGAATTAGATGAACAATTAGAAAAGATACAATCAGATATTTCTCAATTAGATTTTATTAAAGATTTTGAATTTGATTTATCATATATTGGAGAATCTAATTTTTTAATTTTTAAAATTGGTAAAACAATTGATATTGATGGATTAAAAATTGAAATTAATAAAATAGATAATGCATTAATTTTTTCTAAAAAATTTATAATAAATAAAAAACCTGAATGGTCTGTACTACTTGTTGCTCATGTTTCAGAAAAAGAAAAGATAGAAAGAATTTCCAGAGAAAAAATCATTGAATTTAAATTTTATGCAACTAAAGGTTCTCCTAAACAACTTCTAAAATCTTTGAGAAATAATATAAAAGAAATCCAAAAACATAAAAAAGACATTATTTTAAAATTACAAATTTATGTTAAAAATCAACTCGATAATCTTCTTGCATTAAGAGAAGAAATTCAGCTGGAAAGAGTTAAAAAAGAAATATCTAAAAATTTTGCAAAAACAAAATCTAGTTATATTGTTCAAGGTTGGATTTTAGAAAAAGATGAAAAAAATTTTCAAAAATTTATTACAAATGTTTCAAAGGATTACTTAATTTGTAATTTTGAAACACCTTCAGAAAATCCGGATAATCCACCTACCTACATAAAAACACCTAAATGGGCTGAAGGATTCAAGGGTCTTGTTGAAATGTTTTCATTTCCAAAATATAATGAAGTAAATCCTACTGTTATAATGGGGATTTTTTTTATTTTATTTTTTGGTTTTATGCTTGGTGATGCTGGCTATGGTCTTATCATTTTAATTTTATCACTTTATGGTTATTATAAAATTGGTAAACATAGCAGTATAATTCATAATTGGTCATTTATGGGTATATGGATGGGCGTTACTTCAATTATTATTGGATTTCTTACAAATAGTTTCTTTGGTGATTTTATTCCACGTTTTGTATATGGAAATCCTGAATCTCTAATATATAGTTTAAATATGGGTGGAATATCTCTTCCTGTAAATTCAATAAGAGATCCAATTAGTTTACTTATAATTGCATTGATATTTGGCCTTATTCATCTTAATATTGGAGTTTCTTTAGGCATTATTCAAGCCTTTAAAAGAAAAAATTATAAAGAAGCTTTTACTATTAAATTTTGTTGGATTCCACTTCAGATTGGTGGTGGGATGTTAATCGGATTTTTTATACTAAATTTTTATCTTTCAGATTTTTTATTCTATTGTGCAATAATTCTAGTAATTATTGGTATAATACAATTATTTGTTTCAAAAGGGCTGATTGGATTTTTTAATATTACAGGTTATATTGGAGACTGGCTTTCTTATGCCCGTCTACTTGCCTTAGGACTGGCTACTAGTGGCATGGCACTTGCATTTAATGTTGTATCTCAACTAATAGGTAATATGATACCATTTATTGGAATTCTTGTGATGATAATATTATTATTTTTTGCACATTTAGTAAACATTATTCTTCAATCACTAGGAGCAGGAATTCATTCTTTAAGACTTCAATATGTTGAATTTTTTAACAGATTTTATGAAGGTGGCGGACATGAATTTACACCTTTTAAAATCGTAAGAAAATATACTAAAATAATAGAAAATAAAGATTGATGGAGGTAAAATATGAAAATAAAAAGAAAAGCATCAATATTAATTATGCTACTTGCAACATTCATTATGTTTGCAGGTTTGGCATATGCGCAAGATGGAGAAACAACAGATAGTAACCAAAACAAAACATATGTAATACTTGGTTGTGCCATTGCAATAGGTATTGCTGGTATTTCATCTGCTATTGGTCTTGCACTTGCAGGATCATCAGCAGTTGCAGTTACTGCAGAAAAACCTGACTTGTTTAGTAAGGTTCTTATTTTACAAGTGTTGCCTATGACGCAATCAGTATATGGACTATTGACAGCTATTTTAATGATGATGGGAGCAGGACTGCTTGGTGGTGATAGTGGAGTTTTAGTAACACCCCTAATGGGCATTGGAGCTATTTGGATTGGTCTAGCGGTAGGACTTACTGGAACATCTGCAATAAATCAAGGGCAAGTTGCATCATCATCAATTAGTGCAGTTGGAAGAAATCCAGATGTTGCTTCAAAAGGAATAATTTTTACTGTTATGACAGAAACTATAGCAATTTTCGGATTATTACTAGGTATCCTACTAATGGTTGGTCTTGGATTATTATAAAATGGAATAAATAAGATGTCAGCAGAAAAAATCATTGAACAAATAAAAAAAGATTCAGAAAAAGAAATAAAACAAATTTTAAATGATGCCAATAATAAGGCCAAAGAAATAATAAATTCGGCAAAAAAAGAAGCAGAATCTGAAGCAAAAAAAATTCTTACTAATGCTATTAAAGAAAGCAAAAATCTAAAGAAAATATTAATTTCAAAAGCTAATCAGGACATAAAACGAGAAATAATGAACACCAATGAAGAAATAATTGAAGAATGTTTTATAAAAGCTCGACATGAACTTTCAATTTTAAAAGTGGAGAGATACAAGGAATTGGTTTCAAAATTTGTTAATAGTGGAAAGAAAAAACTAGGTGAAGATTGTCAAGTTAGAGTAAGTCGAGAAATTGATAAAAACATAGTGGAAAATTATGGTTTAAAAGTTGCTGGAAATATTGAATCATCTGGTGGAATATTGCTTATTTCCGAAGATAAAAAAATTACTTTAGATTACACTTTTGAAGGTATTATCAGAAGAGAAAAAGACAAAATAAGAATAAAAGTCGGAAAATTACTTTTCCAATAAATAAGGAAGCGATATATTTGTTTGATATATTATTTGACCCAAATAGCCCTTTCATATGGATAATAATTATTTTAATAATTCTTTTTGTTATAGCAATATTTTCTCGCTCATTTTCAACATATGTTAAATTTGTTTATCCTAATGCAAAATTTGAGGCAATTGGCAATCCATTTGTTACGGAATTGGAATTAAATAAATTAATAGAAAAAAAAGATTTAGAAAGTTTAAAAGAGACTTTGAATCAAACAAAAGATTATAAAATCTTAGGTGACTCTATTAAGGATATACAAAAATCTCTTGATGATGTTTTTATAAAGAATGTAAATATGATGAAAAAAGATAGTTCTAAAAAAATGAATATATTTTTTGATACTTATCTTGAAAAAATCGATTCTTATCTAATAAAGAATGTAATAAAATATAAACTTGAAAATAAAGCATTTGATAAAGAAATTATTGATAATGCATTTCTTTTAAAAACAAAAGAAATATTAAATAAAATTTCATCTTCTGATAAAAAAGATTTAATAAATATTTTAAATAAATATGATTTTAGTAAAATTATTATAGATATTGTTTCCGAAAAAGATGTTAATTTTTTAAAACTTGATATTTCAATTGATAGATTTATTATCAATAAATTTAAAGAAATAAAAGTTCCATACAAATGTGATCAAGCAAAAAAAAGATTTATCAATTCTTTGATTGATACCAATAATATAAAATATATTTTAAGGGCAAAACAACTTAATTATGATCCCGAATCAATTAAACAGTTTTTTTTAGGAGAAGGACAAGAAATTGCCTCTTGGAAATATAATGAAATGGCTCAACTAGAGTCAATTCCCCAAGTAATTTCAAGTTTGGAAGGAACATCCTATTTTGAACCCTTAAAAAATGCAATTGAAATATTTCATAAAGAAAAATCTGTCCAAATCTTTGAGAATGAACTTGATAATAATTTTTTAAAACTTGTTAGAAATATTTCCACTCAAAATTATGTCACAATCGGACCAACAATTAGATTTCTTGTTTCAAAAGAATTTGAAATTAGAAATTTAAAAATAATTGTTAAAGGTATTGGCGAAGGTCTTTCCTCTGATTTTATAAAACCATTGCTTATCAAGGAGGTAAACTATTGAAATTAGCAGCTCTATGTGATAAGGATACAGCTGTTGGTCTACGACTAGCTGGTATTCATGAACTATATATTGAAAAAGAAAAAAATATAAAAGATCTTTGGAATGAAATATCTAAAAAAGATGATATTGGAATTCTTTTTATAACAGAAAAAATTGCTGATGATCTTGGAAAATATTTAAAGGATTACAGAATTAGAAACAATTTTCCGATAATCGTTGAAATTCCTGATAAAAAAGGCAGAATAAAAGGACATATTGATTTTGTATCACATTTAATAAAAAAAGCAGTAGGAATTGAAATTAGTAAATAAAATTTAATGGAGGCAATAAAAAATGTCTAATGAATCACATCAAGCAAAAATAATTAGGATATCAGGACCCGTAGTTGAAGCAGATGGAATGCGCGGGGCAAAAATGTATGATGTTGTTAGGGTAGGAGAAGAAAACCTAATTGGGGAAATTATTCGTTTAAATGAAGATAATGCAATAATCCAGGTTTATGAAGACACAAATGGTTTAAAACCAGGTGAAAAGGTTATTTTGACAGGCATGCCTCTTTCTGTAGAACTTGGTCCAGGTCTTCTTACAAATATTTACGACGGTATTCAAAGACCATTACCTGATATTCAAAAAAAAACAGGTGAATTTATTTCTAGAGGAGTTGAAGTACCAGCTCTTGACAGAAAAAAGAAATGGCATTTTAAACCGAAATTAAAAGCAGGTGATAAAGTAACCGGATGTGATGTAATAGGTGAAGTTAAAGAAACTACAATTATAACTCATAAAATTATACTACCTCCTGATTTATCTGGAAAAATTCTTACTATAGAAAAAGAGGGAGATTATACTATTGAAGAGGATATTGCTATAATTTCTTCAAATAAGGGGGATTATAATTTACAAATGATGCAAAAATGGCCTGTTAGAAAAGCAAGACCAGTTGCAAAGAAATACGATCCAATTCTCCCTTTGATTACTGGCCAAAGAATCATTGATACATTTTTTCCAGTTGCTAAAGGTGGAACTGCTGCAATTCCTGGTGGTTTTGGAACAGGTAAAACAGTAATGCTTCATCAGTTGGCTAAATGGAGCGATGCACAAGTTGTTGTGTATGTTGGTTGCGGGGAACGTGGAAATGAAATGACCGATGTTTTACGTGAGTTTCCTGAACTTGAAGATCCAAAAACAGGTGAGCCATTAATGAATAGAACTGTTTTAATTGCAAATACTTCTAATATGCCTGTTGCAGCTAGAGACGCCAGTGTATATACTGGAATTACCATAGCTGAATATTATCGAGACATGGGCTATGATGTTGCGTTAATGGCAGATAGTACTTCTCGTTTAGCAGAAGCAATGAGAGAAATATCTGGTCGTCTTGAGGAAATGCCTGGCGAGGAAGGATATCCAGCATATCTTGCATCTCGACTAGCAGAATTTTATGAAAGATCTGGAAGAGTTAAACTTATAGGTAGTAAGAATAAAGAAGGATCAGTGTCAGTCATGGGTGCAGTATCCCCTCCTGGAGGGGATTTTTCCGAACCTGTTGCTCAAAATACACTCAGAATTGTAAAAGTTTTTTGGGCACTTGATGCTGATTTAGCAGATAAAAGACACTTTCCTTCAATAAATTGGTTAAAATCATATTCACTTTATCTTAACGAAATTCAGCAATGGTGGAAAAAAGAAGTAGGGGAAGAATGGCTTAAATTTAGAAACAAAGCAATGGCCTTACTTCAAAAAGAATCTGAACTTCAAGAAATTATAAAATTAGTAGGACCAGATGCACTTCCTCCAAAAGAAAGAGCTCTACTTGAAAGTGCAAGAATGATTAGAGAGGATTTCTTGCAACAAAGTGCATTTCATACTGTTGATACTTTTTGTCCTGGTAAAAAACAATATGAGATGTTAAGATTAATTCTTAAGTTTTCAGAACTAATTCAAGATGCTGTTTCAAAAAATGTACTAATTGATGAAATAATAAATATCAAGTCAAGAGAAAATCTTGCAAGGATGAAAACTATTTCAAATAAAGATTTTGAAAAGAAATTCAAAGAAATTGAAAAAGAAATTGATAAAGAAATTACTAATCTTATAAAAGGAGGAAAATAAGATGAGTAATAAAGACATAGAATATACAACTGTAACCCATATTGCTGGTCCTTTGATAATCGTTGAAGGAATCAAAGATGTTGCATATAATGAAGTTGTAAAAATAAAAACAGCCACTGGTGAAGAACGAACAGGGCAAGTTCTTGAAGCATTTATGGATAAAGCAATAGTTCAGGTTTTTGAGGGAACAAAAGGCCTTGACACAAAAAAAACTTCAGCTCGTTTTATTGGAGAAACAATGAAACTTGGTGTTTCAGAAGATATTCTAGGACGTATTTTTGACGGAACAGGTAACCCTATTGATAATGCTCCTCCTATTATTCCAGATGAAAGACGTGATATTAATGGAAATCCAATAAATCCATATGCTAGAGAATATCCTCGTGAATTTATTCAAACAGGAATATCCACAATTGATGGTTTAAATACACTTGTTAGAGGTCAAAAATTACCAATATTTTCAGGAGCGGGACTTCCTCATAATGAATTGGCTGCACAAATTGCAAGACAAGCAAAGGTTCTTGGAAAAGAAGAAAAATTTTCTGTTGTTTTTTGTGCAATGGGAATTACTTTTGAAGAAGCAAATTTATTTATAAAAGATTTTGAAAATACAGGTGCTTTAGAAAGAACTTCCATGTTTCTAAATCTTGCAGATGATCCAACTATCGAAAGAATAATTTTGCCACGTATGGCTTTAACCTGTGCAGAATATTTAGCATTTGATTTAAATATGCAAGTTCTTGTGATTCTTACTGATCTTACAAATTATGCAGAAGCATTAAGAGAAATTGCAGCAGCTAGAGAAGAAGTCCCTGGTCGTCGTGGATATCCTGGTTATATGTATACTGATCTTGCATCGATTTATGAAAGAGCTGGCAGGATAAAAGGCAAGAAAGGCTCTATAACCCAAATTCCAATGCTTACTATGCCTGATGATGATATAACCCATCCAATTCCTGATCTTACAGGTTATATTACAGAAGGACAAATTGTTCTTGACAGGTCCTTAAATAAAAAAGATATTTACCCACCTGTGGCAGTTCTTCCTTGCTTATCAAGACTTATGGATCGAGGCATTGGTGAAGGCAGAACAAGAGCGGATCATGCTGGTGTATCTAATCAATTGTATGCAGCTTATGCTGAAGGTTGTGATTTAAGGGATCTTGTAGCAATTGTTGGAGAGGATGCATTATCTGAAAGAGATAAAAAATTTTTAAAATTTGCAGATGAGTTTGAACAGAGATTTGTAAAACAAGAACCTAATGAGGATAGAAATATTGAACAAACTCTCTCAATAGGTTGGGAATTACTATCAAGGCTACCAAGATCAGAGCTTAAAAAGATAGATGAAAAATATATTAAAAAATACTTACCGGAAGAAAACAAAGAGTAAATAATTATGACAGAGCAAATACTTGAAGGTGTGAATCCAACAAGAATGGATCTTCTAGAAATTAGAAAAAAATTAGTTTTAGCTGAAAAAGGTCACAAGCTTTTAGAGGAAAAAAGAGATGCGTTAGTAGAAAAATTTTTTGGTATTATTGACAAAAGAAATACTTTGTTAAAACAATTTGATGAAGAATTCAAAATAGCATTTATTTCATTAATTCAAGCTCAAATGATAATTGGTGAAAAAAAAGTAGAAGAAGCATCATATTTAATAAAAGATGTTGGTGAAATAGAGTTTGAAACAGAAAACATAATGGGAGTAAAAATTCCAAAGATGGATGCTAATAATATAAAAACTGAAATTAAACCTCATTATGGCTTTTCTGATACATGTTCAAAACTTGATGATGCAAATGCTGAATTTACAAAACTTTTAGTAAAACTAATAGAACTTGCAGACCTAGAAGCAATTATTAAATCACTTACTGTTGAAATAGAAAAAACCAAAAGGCGAGTAAATGTTCTTGAAAATAATTTAATTCCTAAATTATATGCTACCAAAAAGTTTATAGAGATGCAGCTTGAAGAAAGAGAACGAGAGGATTTTTTTAGAAGAAAAAGAATAAAAGCAATATTAGAATCAAAAAAGAGATAAACATGACTAAATTAGAAGAAGATGCGGTTCTTGGTAGATTTTTTGATACTTCAGAAAAAAAAGCAAGGTGGCTTTTTAGAATAAAAATAGCTTATATTATTTGGATTATTTTTATGATAATAGGGATTTTATCAATTTTATTATGGTTTTTATTTAAATAAAATAAAAAAAGAATGGGTTTATTAGTATTTACACTTCTTTACCCATGTCCCATATTGCTTTTATAGCTAGAATTCCAACAGCGGGTGCTACAAATATAGCTAAACTAATTGATATACCGTGTAATAACGATCCAATCCATGGACTTAATGTAATTTCTCTGAATACACCATACATAACAACTAGTCCTATTCCTGCTAATAAAAACCCTGGTACTTCTCCTTTTGTAATAGTTCCTTTTCCCAATACAGCTAATATACCTACTATTACACCAAGTATTGCCAATATCCAGGCTAGAATTCCACCTGTGTCTGTTTCAAAAAATGAAGTATTATCCTCTAGTTGTACTGCTTCCCATAAACCAAAGATTAGAGCTATTATTATTCCTAGTATAAATGCCCAGCTTCCAACTTTTTTCATAATTCCATTTGACATA
>Ga0209635_10000591_pt1 | contig 25324 bp, 29 predicted proteins | sample DeeMarSWOR230_32_FD_187463 | JGI IMG/M metagenome (GOLD analysis project Ga0209635, IMG submission 187463) | Marine sediment microbial communities from White Oak River estuary, North Carolina - WOR-2-30_32 (SPAdes) (version 2) | ecosystem: Environmental > Aquatic > Marine > Intertidal zone >...
TGATAGGAGAATAATGTATATGTTCTACTGAATCTTCTGCTGTGATTGTTACTCCGAGTTCATAAAAACCATTTGACATTTGTGTGTCAAACGAAGAAAGATGGAATCAGCTCATGGGATGCTTCAGGTTTGTGAAGATAAAAACATTTGCAGGAGTTATACAGAATTCATGCAAGGGTCCCTAATACTTACATTGTTGTTTTACATAAAAGCATCAGACTGTCCTTCTATGTGTCTAATGTCTATTACTCACCGGTGACTTATGAAAGATCTTAAGGAACTCACCACTATTTCTCAGGAGATTCAAAGTCAACTATTACAAAAGAAATTGTCATTCTCCGAGATTCGATACGTTCTATCCGAAGTTCAAACAACATTTGCAATTATGCAAACAACCCAATATTTGAGAAAAATTAACACTGAACATAACCCCAAAAAGGGAGATAGAGTTGAGTAAGATACTTACTATTAATGCGAATGACATACGCTATAAAAAAGACCATCGACTATTGAAGTGCCCTAACATGCATGCATGCACGCATAGTTTTGATCTGAATCTCTTCTGATTTTTCATCATGCGGGGACAACATGTCGATATGCAATATACTTTCCAGCTGTAGGGCTTTTCCGGGTAATTTTGATGATGTTTCCTGCTTTTGCTCCTATGGCAATTATGGCGGCATCATTCGCTTTTATTCGGGGAAGCTGATGAGCTTTAATATGATACTTCTCAAGTAGAGTTTCCGCTTTTTCAGGAGGAAGAATTTCATGTTTCGGCACCAACTCGTGCTTAAAAATGTTGAATGATGGAAAGTGTCGGGGAATTAGTTCTATGCCAAATTTTCTTGCATCTCTTTTACAAGCTGCGGTGTACCTTGAATTAGCAACAATAACTCCCTTTTCGACCCCCTTCGTATCTATTAGCTTTCTCAATTTTCTAGCATACACAACTCCAACAACTTTTTTGTTTAGCAGGCATACAATAACTGCTTTTCTTCCTCTGGAAACCTTAACTGTAAAGATGATGGTGTCTTCCTCTTTTTTGCGTTTAAGAAGCTCATAACGTCTAAGTTCGATGAGATTTAGAGCTTTTACTTCTTCGATTTGTTTTCCTTTCAATAGAATTACCTACTCACATATGCGAGCGCGCGCAGCTATCATTCAATTGTGAGGTACCCTTTTCTTCTTAACCAGTCCTTCTGGTTTCTTCGATATCTCCAGAAGATGTCGCCGCGATCATCTGACTGAAAGTCCCAAGGGGAAACCAGAACCACATCACCCAATCTTATCCAGTTGCGTCTTTTCATTTTTCCCCTGATTCTACAAAGCCTTGTGTGGCCATCTTGGCATTTTACCATAATTCTACCGTAGCCTAACATCTTGGTAGCTATCCCTAACACATCACTCCCAACTGGGAGCACCATATTGCTGAAATCCTGCTCAGTATGGATCTTCCTTCTCCCCATCTATAACCTCACCGTCATTATTTCCAGAATCTTGCGCACACGCAGCAATATTGGCATGTATCAAACCATGTTTTCTCTTAAGAGCCATTCTTGGAACCTCTAATTCTAACGAATTTTCTCTTTTTTGATGCCAATCTACTTGTGCTCTTCTTGAAAACCTCAATTACTCCCTTGTTCTTCAAATTAGGAATGGCACCGCCCATTCTAGTGGGCACGTTAGAGGTCAATATTTCTCCACGCCCTCCGATGAAATCGTAGACCTCCTTCTCAAATTCCGTAAGTTTGTCAGATATTTCCGAAACACTTTGCAGAGCATTTTCCTCATCATGGAGTGCAGCAGTATTCGGTCTCAAGCTTCTCATCTCGCCACACCGTGTTTTCGCAACTTTTCTCTCAGGGTTATAAGATCCAGACTCTCAACGAAACCTATTCTTTCATTCATTTCTGCGTCTTCGCGTATACGTATCTCATACAAGAAATCATTTATCTGAATTGTCAATAATTTTCACCTCCAATAATCTCAACCTTCTGAGGTGACACTTCGCCAAAAGGGATGCCACCTAAGAAATTTATTCCAGAATTCTTGGTTTCATGATGTGACGGTTTGAAATCATCTAACCAACCGGCTTTTTCATTGGCTTTACGCTTGAATATCTTGCCCAGATTCTTTCTTTTCTTAGCTTGATGGTATTTGAAATATATCTCATTGCCAACTATGCCTAGGATTTCTATTTTGCCAGTTTTGTGGGACATGATATACTTGAACCGCTTGCTGTGACCGTTGCATTTTGTTTTTGCCCTTTCTACGATTTCCACACCTTTGCAGAGTGGAACTTGGAAGTAATGCTTAACTCTCTTCACAGGTCTGCATTGGAACACGTAGTAGGGATTGACACCTATGCCAACTAATCTGTTCTGTAGACGTGCAAGTGTTTCAGGGTTATCATTAACTCCTTTCAGTAGAACCGTTTGATTATTAACAACAATTCCAGATTTTAGGAGGTTGTCGACTGCCTTGGTTGACTGGCTGGTGATCTCTCTCGGATGATTGAATTGGGTGACAACATATACTCGCCTCTCTGGTTGTGAGTATTTTGCCATTGTCTCCAGGAGTCCCTTATCTTCGAACCTAGAAGGATATGTTACTGGAGTTCTGCTGCCAAATCGTATAAAATCAAGGTGCGAAATGTCAGATAGTGCTGAAAAGAACCTATGAATAATCGCATTTGGAAGCACAAGGGGATCTCCTCCCGATATCAACACATTGTTAATCTCTTTATGGCGGCGTATGTAGTCGGCTGCATTTTCGAAGTTTGCCACTATTTCCTCAGTTTCCAGTCCGATGAGCCGTTTCCTAAAGCAGTGTCTACAATATGTTGCACATCTACTTGTGGCGAGTATCAATGCAGTTTCAGCATATTTGTGTTGAAGCCCACGTAGTTTTGTGTTTTCGCTTTCTCCACTTGTATCGTAAGAACCCTTAAGGTTGAGCTCGTCAGGCGAGGGAATCGCCATTTTTCTTATTGGGTCATGGGGATCATTCCAATCAATCAACGACATGTAATATGGAGTTATCTGCATTGGATGTCTTGCAACAATTCTTTTCAGCTTCTTTTCTTCTTCCCGCGAAAAATCAACACAGTTCCTGAGTTGCTCAATCGTGCGTATTGTGCCGTCCAATTATTCTATCCCCTCATCTGGTTCATGCACAAGCCAATCCGCCACGACGCTTGCTTTTTCGTGGACTATTTGGTAGAGTGTGCGTGCAATATCGTAGACAAAAAGAAAGATAGTCCCTATGGCAGCTATTGTAGTAACTGATTGCAGAACAGTTCCTACAGTGCCAAGAGTCTTGAGGAATGGAAATATAGCAGCCGTTATCAAGATGATGACTATTATGCAAATTAAATCCTTTGCCATTCTCCTTTTGGACAATCGTTGTTGTATACCTAAACGTGCCATGAATAATCCAACTGTTTTGTCACCTATTGTCAAAACATCAAATAGTGCACGTACCAAAAACGCTCCTCCAACAAGTGTCAATACTAACCAAGAGTAAAAGCCAAAACCTTCAGTAACGCTGGCTAAAATTACTGAAGAGAGAGCGCCTATTGCTCCAAAAGCCAGAGCTAGAGCTATGTTTGCTGCTAGTTTGGGCAGCCTATGTTTGAGTTCTTTACTGACAGAGTTCACACTATATCAATTCCTACTGTTTAGATTTACCTATCCTGCCGATTTCCAGTATGCACCAGCTTCACAATGCCGATGTATGCATACGACGGAAATCAACGCTGAATGAATAAGGCAACGGCGGTATGTTCTCGTGAGAATTTATAAACCTTCGGTAGCTAAACCATTCCTAGTCAGCAACTAAAGGTGGGGTCTTTCGACAACCACTTGAAAGTTGATCTAATATCCTCACCAGTAACTCTTCTCATCCACAACATTCTATATCACCTCTCTAAAAAGACAAATACGTTGACAGAAATTAGTTGCAGTAATCTCCTAGCCTTCTTATATTATATATTCTCAGCATGTTTTATAAGGTTTTCTTAATACTTAAGATTTCATTCTCATTCAAGGTATAGAGTTGGATGAAAAGCGGGCGCAAAATGTCAAATGGTATTTGTGAGCTCGGAGTAATAATCATCCGTGGAAGATTCAATGTGACATATACATTGTTCTCCTATCACAGGATCACATCGATTATTGGTGAGACATAAACAGTATCTTTAAGCGGGTGCTTTTTGTCACCATTAATTTGAATTACACCATTTGAGAGGTGGATAAAAAGGGTCCATCCGCTATCTTTCTCTTCATATGAGAAGTCAAAAAGCATGTTTCTCCTAAAGAGTTTTAAAAGGGTCAACAGTTCCTGTTTATGCTTGTTTTCCACTTTCTTCATAAGATCTTTGCTGATTCGAAGCTTTAAGGGTGTTATTTCGCCTTCGTAAATATGTCAAAGCTCAGTAGAGATCCAGAAATTCCATTTGGGTATAAATGTCAAGGAAGACTTTTATATTCATTGCAAGTTTGGTCATTGTTGATTTGATTATGTTGAGAGTATTGATGCAAATTTGTTTAAAGACATTTTTGTAGAATAGCGCGGATCCATTTGAGGTGATTATTTTGTCAGCAATGCCAAAATATGAAATCTACAAAGATGCAGCCCAGAAATTCAGGTGGAGACTAAAGGCTCCAAATGGTGAGATTATCGCATCTTCTGGTGAAGCCTACGAGTCAAAGGATGGCTGCAAGAAAGGAATCGAATCTGTTAAGACCAACGCTCCCAAAGCTACAGTTGTTGACGTAGCACAATAGAAAAGCTTTTTGCATTATAAACGATGCATCCACCTTTCGCCCCATTTTTTAGGAGTATCAAAGTTGCACAAACGTAAGTAAACGATTTAATCGTCGAGGTCAAATAGGGAATGGAGCACAAAGTTGGTCAGATTCACACGTGTCCTCTATGTGGGAACCCGAGAGCAAAAATCGTATGGAAAGGAAAACATGGAAAAGTTATTGGTGTGAAGTGTCAAAGATCTCATGAACATAAAAAGGACAGTGTCGTCCTGATAGAAATGGAGTAACTGAAAAAGGTATCCAGCAGTTAAAGCTTGGTTACCAGTCACACAGGGTATATAAATCATCATGAGAATATATAATCTTGAATGGATGACAAGATTGAAGTTTTCAGAATCTTGAAAGATCTGGTACGTTTTGATTCGATGATGATCTTGTTTTCGCTTCGCAATAAATAAGGAGGTTGATTGTTTAGTTGAGCCTTGAATTAAAGACGGAGCTTTTCGTGGCAATCGAAGATTATGAATCCAAAGGTATTAAGAAACGGGATAGCGGTTTGGACATTACAGCTTTGGATGATAAGTCTAATGGCAAAGTATTGTTACGCGTAATAACTAAGCCAAAGTCAAAATCAGGTTATGTTGGTGCAGACACTGTTGACAAGATGGCTGCTACCATTGAGAACGAGGATTACGATAAAGGAATCCTCATAAGTAATAAGTTTACTAAAGCAGCTGATAAGAAACTAGTAGAAGAAGGTATCCAGAGAATATCGGAGAACCTCATACTTGATTTTCCTGCAAAACGCCTCTATTTTGCAGCAAGAGACCTTGTGGATGAGCAATGTAAAACCAAGTGTGGTAGGGTTCCTCAGAAAGAGTCCGACTGCAAAGGTCAGCTCAATGACCGCTATTCATGTAAAGTCAGACTCATCAGTGATAATGCATCGTTCAACTTTGAGCGAGGTTGGACAAGTCTCCTACAAAAAGATGTTTTGCGACTTTTATCAATGAATCACTCAGCTAGTGACTAGAGAAAGATTTTCTCTTCGCTTGAAAGGTGTAGCTGAGAATGCCCCATAAGCTTCGCAAAATCCGTAAGAAACGAGGGACCAGAACAGTTGGTTACGGTAGAGTAGGTCAACACAGAGGTGGAGGCCAAAGGGGTGGTCATGGAAAAGCAGGTCGCCACAAACATCTGTGGTCCTATGTACTAAGATATGAACCAGACTATTTCGAAAAGAAAGGCTTTAGCCCACCCAGAAAACCGAAACCACTCATCGTCAACGTAGGCGAGTTAGATGGAGAAGTCACGAGACTCTTAGACGAAGGAAAAGCCATCAGAAAATTCAATGGTATTCACATCGATGTAAAGAGGCTTGGATACGATAAACTCCTAGGTAGTGGGAAGGTCACTCATCCACTTGTTTTGATAGTTGACTCGTTTTCGAAATCTGCAGCCGAGAAAATCAAAGAGGCGAAGGGAAAAATTCTACAGATAGGAGAAGAAAAAGTAATTCAACCAACTACCATAGATGAAAAACCTGAAGTTAGGACTGTAAAGGCAGAAGTGAGCCTTACTGATGTGAGGGGAATCGGTCGGAAGCGTTCGGAAAAATTGAGAGACATAGGCATAAATTCTGTTGACGATTTAGCTAAATGCAAGATTAAAGATCTGGCAGAGAAAGTTGGAGTTTCAGAGAAAATCGTTTCCACATGGATAGAAAATGCAAGTGGGCTCTTATCAGCTGAGTAGTGTTTTATATGCATGGTGAAACTGTGATATCCAGAAGAAATATCGCCTTGGTAGCGCATGACAACAAGAAAGATGACCTAGTAGAGTGGGCTGATTTCAACAAGGAAACATTAGCGCTTCACGGCTTGTATGCAACTGGAGAAACAGGTAAAAAAATCGTTGAAAAGACTGGTTTAAAAATTAATTTACTTAAAGGTGGACCCTTCGGGGGGATATGGAACTCGGCTCTTTGATCGCTAACGAAAAACTAGATTACCTGATTTTCTTCCGGGATCCTTTGGAATCTCTCCCACACGACGTCGACGTTAAAGCGCTTCTTAGAATCGCAGTTTTATACAACATGCCAACTGCATGCAATAGAGCAACAGCAGATCTAACAATTTCTAGCCCTCTTTTTCAAAGTGTTGAATATAAGCCGAAAAAGAAGTGTGAATAGTGCTTGTTCTTTATCTGAGAATTTTCGGTGGTAAAATTGTCTTATGAATGGTGTAGGAAGGCCAAGAAAGACGTCATAAAGAGAGTTATCAGACTTATCTTACAAGTGCCAAGTAGGCGCAAGCAGACAAGGCAAGGCAAAAAACTTGGCCAAAGTAGAAGAACCGCTCAAAACTAGGCTTGCGGGAGCCACAAAACCAACCAGAGACACCAAAGGTCTAATCATTGAATATTCATTCTGACTTCTAAAGCAAGGATACACAGAATCAACAATAAAAGGACGAACGAAACTCCTAAAAAGAATGGAGAAACTCGGTGCAAATCTCTTAAGACCAGAATCGGTCAAAGAAGTAATCGCAAAACAAAAGTGGGGCATTGGAAGAAAAGCCAACGCAGTAGATGCTTATACATGCTTTCTACGAATGCAGGGGACCAAGTGGGAACCACCGATATATAGAAGGGTAAAGAAGATTCCCTTCATCCCAACAGAAACTGAGATCGACCAACTAATTGCCGGTAGCAATAAAAGACTGTCAAGTTTCCTGCAACTTCTGAAAGAGACAGGTATTCGGTGCGCTGAAGCTTGTAAACTCAAGTGGACCGATTTAGATCTGGTAAAGAAGAGCGTCAGGATAACTCCAGAGAAGAGAAGTAATGCTAGAATCTTAGCGATATCAAACAAGCTTGTTGACATGCTGAATCAGCTGCCAAGACAATCCGCGAGGATCTTCGATACTAACTCGGATGCGATGAGAAAGAGCTTCCAACTGCAACGAAAGCGAATGGTTGCCAAACTGAGAAATCCAAGATTATTACAGATAACCTTCCACACCTTCTGTCACTGGAAAGCCACAATGGAATACCACAAGACCAGAGACATATTACATGTCATGCAGCTGCTAGGTCACAGAAATATCAAGAACACCCTCATTTATACCCAGCTCGTGGACTTTCAAGACGATGAATTCGTTGCCAGAGTTGCGCACTCGGAAAAGGAGGTTTGCCAATTCATCGAGGCAGGTTTCGAGTATGTTTGTGATCACAATGGTAACCAGATTTTCCGGAAGCGCAAATGACTCCTACAAAATATTTTTTATGGTATGGGGTGCGTCTGTGGCGGGCGGGGTGGGATTTGAACCCTCCCCACAGTGGAGCACGAAATTTCCTGCAAAACTTGGGCAACCTTTTTGAATTATTTTTCGTAATCAGATATTGCCTGTGATGATAATGGTTGCCACTGCCTTATTGATTATTGATATGCAGGTTGGAAATTTTCAGTGCTCAGACCCAATCTACGAGGGAGAGAGACTTCTAGCTAAGACTGAAAACCTTATAGCCAAAGCGCGAGGTGCCGGCATTCCAATATTCTATGTCCAAAACAAAGGTGGTGAAGGTGATCCTGATGAGTTTGGGACCCCAGGATGGGAAATTCATCCCACCCTTGCTCCAAAAGAAGGAGACGTAGTGGTTGAGAAAGAGACGCCTGACGCCTTTCACAAAACAACCCTATATCAAAAACTCAAATCAAAAGGAATAGAGAAGCTGATTATTGCAGGTTTACAAACAGAGTATTGCGTAGATACAACATGCCGTCGAGCCTACAGCTTCGGATATGACACGGTCTTAGTGAAAGATGCACACAGTACCTGGAACTCCTCTAATTTAACAGCAGAACAAATCATTGGGCATCACAACCGAGTTCTGGGCGGGTGGTTTGTCACTCTCAAAAATCAAGACGAAATCGGATTCTAGAGAGCTCACGTAACAAATGGAAGAATCAAGCAGGGTTGCCTTTGCCTCGTAATAATGCGCGAACAAATTTTTGTTCAGGCTGGAAAGTATTTCCGATTAGCGTATCTTTAATGTTTTATCTCTCCGCTACTAATCTCTCATGAGAGGTTCAATATGAAGCCTATCTTCCGTGATGCTAATAAATCTGATTTAGAGGCTCTTTGGAAAATTTACGAGAAGCCTTATGGCAAGCATGCAAGCGCAGAAAAATTCATTGAAATGTATCTTGACCATTACTCTGTGAAAGTCATTGAGCGTGAGGAAAAGATCATAGGAACACTCGTCTGGTTTCCAAGAGAGACCCAAAACTTGGTTGGGCAGAAATTTTAGACCTGTGGATTGAAGATGAGTACAGAAGGAAAGGGCTAGGTTTCAAACTGATACAGGACGCATTTATGGATATCAAAGCATATTTCAAATCCAAGTGTCACAAACTAAGGTGCGTAACACTATTCACAAGCGCAAAGAATGAACCAGCAGAAGACATTAAGAAAAGGCAGGATTCAGAAAGGTAGGCTATGGCGGCTGTATTTCCGAAGATGGCACACCAGAACTTCTCTACTCTCTCAACTTTTAACTAGTTAGAAAGGGGAGTACAGATCTAGTTGGTGCACCGCTTTTTCAGCAGTAGCTTTGCTTGATCTTTCAGCCAGGCAGAAAATTTGAAACAGTGACGATTGGAGTTATCACCGCAAACCCCAATTTTTTGAGGGTAATTCATGCATGCGTATATAAACTTGCATCTTGATTTGGTATTTGGCTCATGATGGACTTGGCTTTCGTACAAAAATCGTTTGCGTTGGGAAGGGCATGATAACACCTTCTTTATCAAATGCTTCTATTATTCCAAGGTTAATCTTTTGTTGTGCGTCTAAGTATTTATTGTAATCTGATGTTTTCATATAGTATACGACTTGGAAATCTAATGTGAAGTTGCCAAATTCTGTAAAGTGGGCTCTATCAAACTCAGCTGGTTCAATGTCTTCTATTATTTTTTGTACGAGACCAGGAATCTTTTCAAGTTTTTCAACTGGTGTATCAGCAGCTACACTAAGTTTGAAAACCACTCTTCGTTTCTTCAACTTCTTAAAATTTCTTAGACTTGTCGTTGTAAGCTCTCTGTTGGAAATTACAAGTTCTTCTCCTTGCAAAAGCTGCAGTCGGGTGGATTTGATTCCTATCTTTCTCACCGTTCCTGCATAATCGCCTACAACTATGAAATCTCCAACTTCAAATGGTCTGTCAAAATATATCGAAAAAGCACTAAAGACATCGCTCAGCACGTTTTGTAATGCTAGCGCAATTGCGATTCCTCCCACGCCAAGTCCAACAACTACGCCAGAGAGATCGATGCCAAATGCAACCAAGATAGTAAGAAATGCAAATATATAGATAGCTGCTTGAATGATTTTTTTAAGGACAAAGAGAATGTGTTCGCTTACCCTCTTTTCGCGTCTTGCACGTTCGGCAAGCCACTTTGAGAGTACGTTTATAACTCGGGTTATTATGAAAGTGACAATCAAAATCTGAGCAACTGTAAATATAACTTCAAGGACGTATGAGTAAGGATTTAAAAAAGAAAGGGAATTTAAAGCGTAAAATACTCCTAAGATGGTAGCGAGAAGAAGTACAGGAGCCTTAATGTTGCGCAATATCTCATCGTCTATCTTAGTCTTTGTTTTTTTTGCCCATCGAGAAAAATATCTTCGGAAAACCAAATAGATTGTCCAGCCTACAGTTATCGAAAGCATAAAAATGATTACTGCAGCAGCGATTTCGCTCTCTAATTGACCAAGATTAAAGTAGTTCTGCAATAGTTCCGCGAGACTAAATGCCATCATTTTCCCCATCGCTAGTTCTTAAATTGGTAACCTCTAACCAGTTATCGAGCTATTTTATCGCATGTATCTTCGCACGCGACGTCATGAAATAATGTAGGCATGTACACGTGCAAGTCGATGTTAACCAGATTAGAGGTAACAGCTTTCCATGTTCTCATGAGAATTTATAAGCCTTCTTTCTATTCGTCATGTCTTCAATGACTGAACGTTTGGTTTCTGTTAACAGCAAAATGGTTTACATTTCTGATTGACATAAAAACTTGTTCCAAGCTTTGATGTGTTGTCTAAACTTAGAACCTTTCTCCTTTGCATATTTGGGGGCAATAAACAGCAATGCTAACAATTCGCGTTTATATTTTTTATAGTTCGAAGGATTGAGAAATAGGTTGCACAGTGAAGCTAATGCCCACCTGACTTGAAACAGCGCTATAAATGAATGACCAGTTTTAGTACGGGCGTAAGCAAATCGGAAAATATCTCTAAGAACATTAAGTTCTGAGCGTTTTTGTACATATGCGCTTTCTGAGTGGCATTTTTGGTGGCCGATTATAAAGTGGCTGTCTCTGACTGCAATTTCGTCTTTGGCCAAAAATCCCTTCAGATCCAACGCGTATGAATGATCTTCACCCCTTGCAATATATGGGTCAAAGGGAATAACGGAAAAGGCTCTTTTTTGAAGAATAAGTGCACCTCCTAATATGTGAGGAGGCATTGTTTTGAATCGCGTTTTTTCAACTAGAAAGGATTTCTTGATAAACTTATCCATTCCTCGAAGAATACTGAGAATCTTCTTTAAGCTCTTATCTTCCGACGGCAAACGTATAAAAATATCTCTGTAAAGTCCAGCTACTGCGACTATCCTTTTTTGGTTTAATTTGCATAGGACTAATTGAATTTGATCCCGCAGTTTTTCTGGATAGAGAATCAAACAGTCGTCATCTAAGAAGATTATAATGTCTGGATTGAAGAATCTCATCGCGCTATAGATGCCTAAATTTCTGGCAAGAGAATAGGGCGCAAATTGCAGGCAGTTGCTAAGATCTAGATCTGATTTACTTGGTCCAAGAAATTGTTCTACATAGCCACAAAACGGAGATCTCAATCCAGTACACTCTCTTATGAAATTCTTTTCATTAGTTGTTAGGTTTGTTTTTTTCAAGCTTTTTTCGGCAAGTCTTCCAGCTTGTGAAGAACTTAATTGTTTAAATGTTGTTGAGTGCGATTGAAGGAATCTTCTAGTTTTGATGAAATTATCATTGCTACTGTCGTCTATTAGAACTATAGAACAATAAACTAATTGTGTCTTAAGAATGGATTTTATAAGATGTTTTATCATTTCAGGGCGGTCTTTTGTTATTATCACAAATGTTATGGAGTATGCTTCCATCTTTTTCAGATCAAGATCATTTTGTTTCCGTGAATATTGAAGCGATAAACGTTCAAACATTAAGCCCACAACTGATGAAGACTCGTTTGAGAAGATAGACTTGGCAACATAATTATCTTTTAGGGAATTTTAGCTTAAGCGAATTTATATTCGAGCGTCTTTATGTAAACGTGTGTCATAAATTTGCGAATAGCGTATATTCGTTCCTCCTTACACACCGGTTCTGGATTAGTTAACCATATAATGGAAATTGCTAGGAGGGTGAGATGTGCAGGGAACGATGTTGCTATAATTTCTCGAGAAACTGAAGTTAAAACGAGCGATTTTCCAATACACAGATTAAGGTTTACTGGGAGTAGTATCCCGTTCTTGAGAAATCTAATTTTTCCTTTCAATAGCCTAAGCACTTTGAAGAAGTTTGACCTAATACACACCCAGTATCATCCAGGCATTTTTGCGGGCAATGCAGCAGCTAAGTTTTTGAGAAAACCACATGTATTTACCTATCACGGTTTTGCTCCAATAAGGAGTTGGAGAAACTATAAGCAAAAACTGAAAATGATAGAGCACAGGTTGGGAACCTTTCTAGCTCTTCGTTCAAAAATAAGCAAAATAATTACTGTGAGCCACTTTTTAGAAGAAGAGTTGATGAAAAAATATTTTGTCCAGAAAGACGAAATCCGGGTTGTTTATAATGGTGTAGACGCGGATCGATTTAATCCTAACTTGAGCAGCAATAACATAAAAAAGCTTTACAAATTGGAAAATTGCCCTGTCGTTCTATATCTTGGCAGGCTAAGTCCATATAAAGGCTTACAGTTCTTGATTAAGGCAATTCCAAGAATCTTAAAAGAGGTCCCAACTGCCAAGTTTTTAATAGGTGGAGCCATGCGATATGACGCAGCGGATTTAAGTAGATTGATCAAAGGTCTAAAAGTGAAGGAGACAATTGTTTTCACCGGATACGTTTCAGATCGAAAGATTCCTGAACTCTATACTGCCTGTGATGTTTTCTGTTATCCTAGTCTTTGGGAAGGATTTGGAATGACGCCAGCAGAAGCGCAAGCATGCGGGAAACCAGTAGTAGCGTTCAATAACTGTGCCATACCTGAAGTAGTTGATAATAGCCACACAGGTTTGTTGGTGGAACCAAAAAATGTTGAAGCACTTGCAGAGGCACTGATTTCTCTTTTGCAGGATAAGGAACGTCGCGTTCGTATGGGGTTGAGGGCAAGGGATAGAGTGTTACGACTTTTTTCTTGGGATAGAGCCGCACAACAAACATTTCATGTTTACCATGAGGTTCTTTCATGAGATGGTTAGCCGTTTTAGATATGGATGGGACCATCTTAGAACGACGCACAGTTGATGTATTTTGTGAAAAACTAGGTCTAACTGAAAGGTTAATGGAAATCGATAGAAAGTCCAAGCTTATTGATGCTCATAGAGTTAGTGAGAGAATTGCAGAGCTGTTTTCAGGCATTGAAGCATCAAGACTAGAAGCCATATTTGATACAATAACTCTTGTAAGAGGTACGAAGGATTTTGTTAATTTTCTTAAGCCGAGGGATTTTGTGACTGCCATAGTAACTGACTCCTACGTTTTTCTGGCGTCCAGACTGGCACGAAAATTGGGCATAGATGAAGTCGAAGGAAACAAGTTGGAGATAGTTAACGGCATTTTAACAGGCAAGATTTCCATGCCACTGGGCTGGGAGGAAGAGAAACAAGAGAAATGTCAAAGAAAAGCCATTTGCAAACTTCACACGATGAATAATTTAATAAGAAAATATCAAATTCAGGACAATAGAACACTTGCTGTAGGCGATTCTGAGAGCGATCTCTGCATGATTAAGAAAGCTCGTGTAGGAGTTGCTTTTAGACCCAAAGACAACTCTGTAATAGAAGCTTCGAATGTGGTAATTCGAACAGATTTTCATGATTTAATCGAGTGGTTGAAAGACTTTTTAGGCAGTCTTGGCACTTAATTTGAAAGGTAGAAAAATGTTTTCGAAAGTAACCAAAGTGCTAGATATGGGCGATTATCATAGGTTTGAATTTGGAGAGTGTGTAAAAGAGAAATTTAACACGTTTGTGCTGGATGAAGGCGGCTTATCTTCCCCTTTGTCCATCTCTCTCGTTATTCCCACAAAATTTGAGCCTGAAGGCATTTTAGAAATCGAAGAAGATACATTGCATGAGATTCTAGCTCAATGTAGTGAGTTGGTTGATGCTGGTTATTTAGATGAAATAATCATTATGGGAGCTACGCAAGACGAAGAAGGAAAAGCGGATTTTGGCGTGCTTCAAAATGCGGTGAAGATTGCGTATGAAGAACTTGGTCTTTTCAAGGAACAAGTTGACCTGCTCAACAAGTATAGAAGTCAAAACGAGAAAGCGAAAAGAGGACTCATAGACTTCTTCTTGAAAGTGGTCCATCAGTTTGATGCAAACTTTTCAAAGCTGCTTGCGGGATATGGTGTATATGGCGCTACTGGCCATTTCGGTATACTTCCAGGCAAAGGTTCTGGAATTTGGCTTTCAATTCCCTTGGCACGAGGAGACATCTTATGCTTTGTTGACGCTGACATTATGGACTTCAAAAAGGAATACATCACTGGGCTTTGCCATCCAATTATCTACTCTTGGAAAGCTCAGGAAGCAGCTATCAAATTCGTGAAAGCGTATTACACGAGGATAACGGTCACCAAAACGGATTCTCAAATTCCTGTTTTCGGAGGGCGCGTCTGTCGTCTTCTTGCAGTTCCAATGTTAAAATCTATTGCAGAGATTTTCAAGCTCTATCTTGGCATAGAGAGTATAAAATATCCTTTAGCAGGAGAATTTGCAGTTTCCCGCGACATACTGGAGCAATTGAATTTTCCGAACACGTTTGCTGTAGAGACTTCTTTACTTTTCCAAACATATGACTTAGTTGGTCCGTCTTCGATGGCTCAGCTCAACTTAGATATATATCGTCACATTGGGAAACGATTTGAAAACTTAGAACCTATGGCCTATCAGATAATAGATTCAACTTTTCGGGTGGTTGATGAAAAGCTTGGCAGATCATTGACAAACGAGGAAAGAGAACAGTTCATTTTTTCATATAGAGATAATGTTGCCCAGCTTATTGATGAATACGAGAAAACAGCCTTAAGCCTTGAGAAAAAAGGAGAGCATATTAGCTATTCTCGGGAGAACGATTTGGAAAAAGCTCAGCTACTCCAGAAGGTTGTTAAGGATGTTTTAGCGGGAAAGTCAAAAGAAAAGAGACTTCGTTATCTCACTCTTCCTTCTTGGAGGAGAATAAGTGAGAGGACTAAAAACTATTTTGCTCTCAAAGAGATGCTTAGGCGAAGAAGCAACCAGAGCACATGGTCACGATTGAAGGAATGCAAGCTTTTGCACACATAAAAGCAAGCAAAATCATGGCAAGCTATCTAGGATGCTTCTCAAAACTCTATCATTCCTAATTTTTGGCATGTAATTTGCCCATCTGCCCTGAAATCTGAGATAGTCTAAGCTGTGGCATCTGGCAAAGTTAAGTGCTGATGGAATCTGAAACGTATTACATGTGAACTCTTTGAAGCTTTCGAGATTCCTTTTCTGAATCGAATGCAAGCCGTTCAGACAACTAGATATCACAAATTTGAAAGGAATTCCAAAACGTAAGAAATGACCCGGGTATGGTTCCAGTGAGTCGATTGAAACATATTTGATGTTTCCGATGTTTTTCTGGGCGAGTATTTTCTTTCTCATGTAAAGAAATCTGAATAAGTCTTGTCTCATTTCAGACCATTGACTTTTCCTTTCTCCTGGAAGATGCAGTACTCTTAACTTAGTATCCAGCAAAAATTTAAAACCAAACATTCGGGCGTTGACAAGCAAATCCATGTCCTCCCCACGAGTTATGTAAGGATCAAAAGGAACCTTTTCAAACATTTTCCAGTAGAGAACCATGTTTCCTCCGAAGGCAAATGTTGTATCTGTTAGCCGCTGTCTGTTATTTATGATCTTGAAGGCGTCGTTCATTTTTTTCTCTTTTGGCCAACCTGTCTGCCACCATGCCTTTGGACTAACAGTTAGAAGATATTCACCATCTTGGTTTACATAGTAACCAGCGACGCCTCCAATTAGTTTGCCACTTGCACTTTTCCTGACCGATTCTTGAATTTTGGCAAAGTATTTTTGATCATTGACAACAACGTCATCGTCTAGAAAAATGAGATAGTTCGACTTGAGAATCTGAGCAATTACTAAACCTATATTACGTATATTTGAGTAGCCATAGAAACTCAGAAGACTAGCTAAATTCTGATCTTTAGAGCTTATTTGTTTGAGCGTAGACGCAGAAAATGGTTTGATCTCGAAGTAGTCTTTGTATTTGTTTAGAATTCCATTTACTCTTTCCTTCGCTTTTTCTTCTAATGTTTGATGGGTTGTTGCAGCTATTACGGTTATTTTTGTTGACTCTGCTGGTAGATCTGTATTTTTTAAGCTGTCTAGGAGTCTCGGTAAAGTGCTGGACGATTCGATAGGTGTAGGGTGGTCATATACAGCGTCTGGGATTTGATGTTGAATTGCTGTTTTGGTCGAAGTCCAATAAGTAGGAATAATAACGGAGAATCGCACGAAAACTGCCTCAAAACATAAGACATCAGCACTATAGCAGCGGTATTAGCTTTTTGAGTACAATTGATTCCCAATCATATTTCTCTACCACCTGATCGAAATTGTTATCAACAGTATTCTCTAACATCATACGATATATCCTGAAAGCAATATCCATAGGCGGATTATTTAAGTCAAACATGTAGCCTTCAATGTCTTCTCTTATAAGCTCTTGAAATGGGGGGATTCTTGAACAAAAGATTAGTTTCCTAGCTGCTCCAGCTTCTATCACAGGAAGCCCGAAGCCCTCTTCTTTACTTGGAATAAAAACAAGATCCGCTATGTTATAAACGTCCGCCACACTCCATTTCATTACCTTGTTATTAGAAAATTCTCTTTTGAAGCTCACTAGATCGTGGCAAAACGTTACAAACTCTTCCAACCTTTGCATTTTTATAATGCTTCTAAGCTTTGACTCATAAGCCACTGACTCAGGGTCATTGCCGGGAGGACCGGTAATGAGAAGCTTAATCTTTTTCTTTCCAGAGATGTGAACCAACTCGTGAACTACATTAAGCGCTAGTTCAATGTTCTTTCGAGGCAACACTCTGACAGGTGTAATTATGATGAAATCATCGAATGAAAGCCCCAACCTTCCCATCAACTGCTTAGTGGTTTCGTCTATTTTTAAATACTCCTCCACACTAACACCATTAGGAACCACTTTTATTCTGCGAATTTTGTAAGGTTCTTTCAAAGCATCAAACTGTTTCGCTCTAAAGGATGTGGGTGTCACAAAAGTTATCCTTTTATTCTTATGGTGGAGTAATGTCAGCGGGAACTTGCTAAAAGAGTCTTTCCATTCTTCTCTTACAAAAATTGTATCGTGTAACCAAAAAATGAAGCGCTTTTTCAAGTCGTCTGTGAGTTCATTGATTGCAGCTGTGGCTGCAAAATTGAATGGCATAGAAGGAATGTTATGGATGATGCAAGAATTGATATCTGAAAAAAGTGGCTTCAGCTCTTGTTTTAAGTCATCTTTTAGTTTTTCAAATTCCTCAGTTTTTTTGTGTTTTTCAAGTATCTCCTTTTGTACAGTTTGAACTCGAGGATTTTCTGGTGAGAGTAGCGGAATTTCACATTCCTCCAAGTTCTTATAATTCAGTCCTCCTCCCTGGCCAAAAATTAGACGAATGTCATATCCTTGTCTAGTTAGAAACCTCGAATGATAATCGATTACAACTTCTACTCCTGCAATCTTTCTCGGTGGCGCGGTATAATGTACAATTCCTACTTTAGACATTTTAACAGTCTCCTGAAGTAGTCTAGGATTTTAGCCTTTTAAATGTGAATAACACTAAAAAATATTTAATATACAATGTGTAAATCCTTGCTACAATTGGCTATAAAGGCGTTTTATTATGGAAAAAAAAGCAAGTTCTGCTTTATCACCTCAGGCGTGTAGGCATCTGAAAAAACTGAAGAATGCAGAGATCCTTGTGGGGATTCCGTCTTACAACAACGCTCATACAATCAACTATGTTGTATATCAAGCTGCAAAGGGACTCGAAGCATATTTTCCAAATCTGAAATCAGCGATTTTCATTTCTGATGGAAATTCAACTGATGGAACTCTGGAGTCAGTAAAGGCTATGCGCTTTCCCTTTCAAGTAAGCGTAATTCCAACAACATATGTGGGGGTTTCAGGGAAAGGATCAGCTGTAAAAGCCATTTTCGAGGCCGCAAGATTTCTTGAAGCCAAAGCAGTAGCCCTTGTAGATTCCGATTTACGCAGCATAACCGCCGAGTGGATTGAACTGCTAATTTCACCTACGCTGAGCGGAACCGCACTTGTGACACCTTTTTACGTTAGACACAAATATGATGGCACAATTACTAACTTCCTGTGCTATCCAATTACTTCTTCTCTCTATGGTAAAAAAATTAGACAACCTATAGGAGGAGACTTTGGGCTTTCGATAAGTCTTGTCAACGAGCTCTTAAAATCACCTCTATTGCAAATGAACTGTGTTCAACGTTTTGGCATAGACATATTCGAGACACACACCGCGTTGGCTAAAAACTTCGATGTAAAACAGGCATTTCTAGGAAAGAAAGTTCACGAAGCAAAAGACCCATCCAAACATTTGGCGTCCATGTTTAGACAAGTGGCAGCATCATTATTCACTTGTACCGAACAATACGAAAAAGTCTGGAGGAAAATCCATGACTGTCGGGAGGTAGAAATCGTTGGCGAAAAGATTTACTCAGGAGAACCGGAAACAATTCGCGTTGACTTAAAGGGTCTTATGAGTGCCTATAAAGAAGGTTTCGACGAAAATAAACGAATTTATCGAGCAATCTTGAGTAAGGAATTGTTCAAGGATGTTGAAGTGCTAAGAAAATTGAAAGATATTGAGATTACTTTTTCTGTAGAAACTTGGGCGAAAATAGTATACATTTTTTGTGCCTGTTTCAAAAATGAAAAGAGTTTTGAAAGGGAAAACTTGTTAGATGCTTTCAGGGTGCTTTGGATTGGAAAAGTTGCCGCTTTCGTAAAAGAAACATTGGAACTAGATACTATGAAAGCAGAGAACAAGATAGAAGAAGAAGTCAGGATTTTTGAAAGACTAAAGCCGTACTTATTGGACATCTTCCAATAGACAGAACCTGCTCATTTTTCGTGTGTGCGAAAATAACCTCAGAAGCGTTGGAACAGTTCGCAGAAGATGTGGTTAGGAAAATAATACTCATAGCAAAAAACAGGAAAAAAGTTAAAAACGAAAAGGGAAACACTGTATATCACCATTTTAGGTGAAACACCAAAAGAAGTCGTCGCGCAAAGTGCAAAACTTGGTGTCAAGATTTCTGGTGTAGCTAATAGAGCTTTTAAATTGGTGATAAGATTGAGGCAGAAGGCGTTGAGGGAAGGTCATGAAGATTAGTGGCAGAACAATAGTGATAGAAACAGCTGAAAGCGACTTAGTTTATATTTCTAACTTGCTTTTCTTGTCGAATCTAGTTACTCAGAAAAAGCCAGAACAAAACGCATCTGAAGAAAATACCCAGTGAATGCCATGGATTTAATCGTTGTAATTTTGATATTAGTTTATCTTCTTACTCTGCTTCTCGCAGCAACTAGGGCTGTAACTATGTCTGTGGCAGCCCTTATAGGTGCCTTGGCTACCGCATGGTTTGGACTGCAATATGGCGTTTTTACCTACGACCAAGCCTTAAGTTTTGTGGATTTCAAGCTTCTAGCCCTCATAATAGGAACCATGATAGTCGTAGAGGTTGCGAAAAGAGGAGGGATTTTTCGGTTCGGTGCTTTATATGCCATCAAATTATCTCAGGGAAATCCAATATTATTGTTTTTTGCTGTCTGCATCAGCGCTGCAGCAGCTTCAATGTTTCTAGGCGACCCTACGGCTATGTTGCTTGTAGCAGCTGCTACAGCCACTATAACTAGGTTTTTGAAATATGATCCTATGCCCTATTTTATTTCGGCTGCAATTATGATAAACTTGGGGGGCACGAGTACTTTGATTGGTTCAATAAGCAACATGATCATTGGAGTACAAGCAGGAATTAGTTTTACAGACTTCATAAGCTATTTAGCGCTTTGCGAGATTGCCCTATGGGGATTAACTATTCTTGCATTATATTTAATCTTTAGAACTAGGTTGGGTTCGAAAAAAGATGTACCTTCTTATCATCCTTGGGAAAGCGTTGAAAACAAGAAGTTCTTTTTTCTTTCAATCTCGGTTCTTGCTTTGCTGATGCTTCTTTTCTTAACGGCAGAAAACCTTGGAGTGGGGCCAGAAGCTATAGCGTTAGGCTGCGCAATTGTTGCCCTTGTGCTTAGTAACATTAATCCTTCAAAAATCTTCAGAGAATTAGATTGGGAGACAGTGTTCTTCATTTCAGGTTTCATGTTTATAGTAAAAGGATTGGCGCAAACTGGGTTTTTCAGCAGTCTCTCTACGCAGCTTTTTCAGATGACTGGAGGAGATGTTTTGAGTTCAACTTTGATGACTCTTTGGGCAAGTGGAATTGCTAGCGCCATAGTCAGTAACACTGCAGTAGCCCTCACTTTCACGCCTATTATAGGCGGTTTGGGGGTCAAATCAGCGCCCTTGTGGTCGGCTCTTGTCTTAGGAACTAACCTAGGAGGAGCCACTACCCCATTAAGCGGCTCTGTTCCTATCTTGGCAATAGGCATGCTTAAACGCGAAGGCCTTGACATGAACTTCGCAGAGTTTACAAAAGTGGGAGTAATAAGTTCTTTAATACAACTGGGGTTCTCTAGTCTCTATCTTGTCCTGAGATTTGGACTATTACCTTGACAGTCAGCCGACTTCGCACAGTGCACAGAAAAGATAAAAGTTTAGAAAACCATAAGAATAATGTGCGAATATTTGATACAGCAATGTGTGTCTTGCTGGAGAAGTTCTTTAGAAAAATGCCCACTCGGAGCGCATAATGTAGTTTTTGCGGTTGGTCTATTTGATGGCATATCAGAGTTTAAACCCTCATTTAATGCGTATATCGGAACACTTAAGAAGTGTGTTTCCAATGAAAAGGTTCGAAACAACTGGTGTAACATTGTGTCAGAAAAAGAACAAACTAAAGGCGAAGAACCTGCTGAAGTTGAAAACAAAGAAGAATCAAAAGAAGAAGACGTTGAAACCGGAAAAACAACTTCCAAAGTAAGCAAAGAACAAAATATAGTCTACATTGGAAATAAGCCTCCAATGAATTATGTCATGGCGGTCATCACAGCCTTCAACATGCGCGATACGGATAACGTCGTACTGAAAGCACGCGGTCGCGCTATAAGCACAGCTGTTGACGTTGCCGAAATCACTCGGAATCGGTTTTTCAAAGACGCCAAAGTGCATTCGATTGCAATTGGCACTGAAGAAATCACACCGAGAGAGGGCGGAAACCCGAGAAACGTTTCAACAATGGAAATTAATCTCCATAAATAGTTGAAACCCATACAAATCCGCCCATCTTGCCCCATTTTTATGCAAACGCCTGATTGATCAAATATTTGTACGCATGATGCACACAATGGGAACCAGATCTTTCGGAAGCGCAAGTGACCCCTATAAAATATTTTTTATGGTATGGGGTGCGTCTGTGGCGGGCGGGGTGGGATTTGAACCCACGACCACAGGCTTAGGGGGCCTGCGCCCTATCCGTACTAGGCATCGGTAGAAAGCCCATTAACTCTCTCTACCCGCCCCTTAACCCGCCCACGTTCTCATTAAAGTCTTTAAATGTTATAACCATAACGCTCCAAAGAATGCTAGCCGGCCGCTAAAAATCGCAGAATATTTAGATCGATAGGCAACTTTGAGCTAAGTTTTAAATCTTGAAACCCACCTAATAGTAAGGCTAGAAATGCTAATGGAGAAAAAGTGTGTTGAGTGAACCTAAAACCTCCCGAATCTTGAGAAGCCTTCCCAGAGATAAGGCCTTTTACTTCTTCACCTCAATAGGAAATTATACCGGAGAAAGCGCTGCTTCTTTGGAAGAGTTTGTTAAGAAAATCCTAGAAATAAACGTCAAATCCTTAGAGTTCCATCTTTACCGAGGCGATTATGAAAAATGGATTGCTGGAACATTAGAGGACAACGCTTTAGCTGACAAAATTAAACGACTCAAGGAATTGAAACCCATTGGAATTGACCTCCGAGACCGCCTTTACCTAATCGTTTCAAAGCATTACGAAAACCTCAAGAAACCACGTTCAACTTCTGCGGTGTCTACTTTCACAAAACCAAAATCCACTACAATAACATTCAGTAGACCAGAATCAAAAGAAACTGTGGAGACTCAAGTCGAAGAATAAGTGACTCTTTCGCTTAAGCCCTCTATCTTGGTCAGTTTCCAATTAGGTGCGATGATTAAAGGCAAAATACAGAACGGTTCCCCTATCAAGCCCGTCAATGTTTGGTTCTTTCTCTTTGGGATTGTGTAATACTTGGTCTTTTCATCTTTCGGATAATAATCCAAAGTTGCATTGTTTAGATGAGGCTTTCGATTTATCTCATCTACAGCACCCTGAATATTGTAGGGATTTTCTGCAAGCAAAAATTGGAGCAATTGTACAGTTGAAGCATCTGCATCAGAGTCGACAACATCGCTCGTAAGCCACCCAAAAACAACTCTAGCGCCTTTGTCAATCAACGCCTGTGCCATACTAGGTTCTCTCAAACTCTCACACCCCATCAAAACAACCACACAATTGCTATCAAATCGCCCTTTCATACTCCATTTCACAAAAGTAGGACCAATTGCAAGATATTTTTGACCGGTGTATCGAAACTCGGCAATACTAATTTGATCCCCGTAACCAGAATATTGCCATTCCTTTTCTCCGTTATATAGTTCTGAGGTGAATAAATCCACGTAATTTGTTTTGTTTCTTACTGCAGAGTGAGCTCTCAATATTATTACTTTACTCCCCTTTAAAGGAAGCTCTCTATAGAAGTCAATGGTTACAATCGTCCCAGGATAATATTTCACATCAAACCCTGAAGTGTTAAGGAGTGAAGTTATTGTGTCATTGAAATGACAATTGAATAAATCTTCTTCTATGATCAATTGGTCTATGATGGCGGCTGTCCAGCTTTCTGTGAATGGCATGAAGAATATGTAGTAGACAACCAATACTGCCAAAAGAATAATAGTAATCAGAGCAACACCATACAACAGTTTTCGATTTAAACCCTTTTCAACAGCCCTACGTTTTTGCCTTCTTGCCATTGACGTCACAAACTAATTGAAGACACTACATTTCATATGCGTCTGGAGGTTCTTTAACCTCTCGCTAATGCATGCAAATTTCAGTTTTGGCTCAGTTTTTTCAACTGGTTTTGGTACATTTCGACTACTTCTTCATTTGTTGTCGCATCTTCGGGAGACTTGTCAAGTCGATAGTTGCCAGTGAATCGGGGAAATCTTATAGCTAAGCCGCTTCCTTTGCGAATGGAATCCATGGCACTGGTGTGAATTGGGCTTAAGGTAATCTCAGCGCCGAGAACCTCAATAACAATTGCTGGTTCAAACCAAACATCTGCTTCAAGCATCGATTCCACCCTTGGATGTTTGTGAGAAAGCTTGTGTTTCTTCATCATTTTGGGCAGCTTTTCCAAATCTTCGTCAGTAAAGCCTGTTCCGCATTTTGTTATTGTTTCAAAAACATCTTTGCCAGGGTTATAGGTGGCTAGAAGTATGGCTCCGTATGTTCCTGCGCGTTTTCCTCTCCCATGGAAAGCTCCTACAACCACTAGGTCTACAGTGTCGGTCATTTCGCTCTTGTATTCCCGTTTATATTTTATCCACATCCATCCCCTTGCACCTGCTTGATAGACTGAATCTTTACCTACTGACTTGCACATGATTCCTTCGCAACCGGCTTCTATGGCCTTTTCAAAAAACTGCTCAATACCTTCCACATGATTTACAATTTGAGACTCTGAAGTTCTCACACAATCGCCCTTTATGGCTATTTGCTCAAGTTTTTTCCGTCTTGTCAAAAAGGGTTCTAATGTGTAGTCTTTTTCGTCGGCGTATAAAACGTCAAACATGAAAAGGGAAACGGGATATTCTTCCATTGCTTCTTTGACACCATATTTTCGTCTGCGGTGCATTAATTCTTGGAAAGGCTTCATCTCGCCAGTATCTAAATCTACGGCGACACATTCAGCTTCGATGATGGCATTTTTGGCTCTCAAATTTTCTTTGATGAGTTCTACGGCGTCGGGATATTGATCTGTGATGTTTTCTAGACGTCGGGAAAACAAGGTAACATGATCGCCTTGTTTGTGAGCTTGAATCCGTTCTCCATCGTACTTGAATTCTGCCATGCATCTGCCAGCTAGCTTTTCTAAGATTTCTTCAGGTGAACCTAGTCGTTCTGCAAGCATTGGTCGTATAGGGTTTCCAAGCGATACTTCGAACTTTTCAATGCCCTTTAACCCTTTTTCTGCAACTGTTTTGGCTACTTTTCCAAGGTCGGAAGAAATGTTGTAGCCTCTCTCGAGAGAGTCTCTTGCCTCTTTTCCTCCTCCGTAGGCGATTGCCAAAGCGTCTAAAACAGTCATGTCCGCGATTCCTAATCTCAGGCTTCCTGTTACGATTCTTATGATGTATCTTGCTTCTTTTGGTGTGGCGCTTATTAAAAGTCCAGAAAGAAGGCTCAACTTTTTTTCCATTGAACCAGCGCCTGAGGCTTTAGCCATTCTGTCAAGTACGTCGTAGACTTTTTCAACAGTTAATGGTTCACCTTTGAATAGTGTCGCTTGAGCCCTCTTTAAAAGGAATTTTTGAGCAGTTTCGCCTATGTCTCCTGTTTTGGCGAGGTCTTCCACGATTTCCTTTTCGCTTTTCCCTGTTGCTTTTGTAACTGTTTGGATAGCGAGTTTTTCGGCTATGCCTGTTTGTATGTCAACAAAGTCAGGATACAGTTTTCCTTGTGTAAGATAAACTACTTTGTCTATAGCGTCTTTTGAGGTAAGTTTAAGAAGTTCCACCAAGTAGTCGGTCATCTCAAGTCTCTTGGTCGTAGCCTCAATTTTCTCATAGCAATTGGCTATCAGAGAAAACCTCAAACATCTTCCTCGCGTTGACTTAAGGCAAAGTGAACTATTAAAATCAAACTATTAAGGTGTGATGCGTCTGTGAGCTTGTCTGTTTTGAAATGTTTCTTGATGAATAAT
>Ga0209635_10000592_pt1 | contig 25299 bp, 24 predicted proteins | sample DeeMarSWOR230_32_FD_187463 | JGI IMG/M metagenome (GOLD analysis project Ga0209635, IMG submission 187463) | Marine sediment microbial communities from White Oak River estuary, North Carolina - WOR-2-30_32 (SPAdes) (version 2) | ecosystem: Environmental > Aquatic > Marine > Intertidal zone >...
CCTAACCTTTGTTCAAGGTTGTGCTGGCAGCTTATACAATAGATCGCTTGTGGGCAGGCCTCTAAGCGATCTAAGGGAATCTGTTGTTTGCATAGAGGATTTGCGCATATCCCGTATGTGTTGTTTTCAATACGGGCAAGCGCTTCAAGTATAGCTGCCAGATTCACACATAACGCCTGTACAATGACAGCAGCATTGAATTGTGCAGTCGCCTCTGCGCCCCAATCCGGATTGGTCTGTGGTCGACCTTTAGGGCCGCAGATAGGAAAGAAGGACGCGATCTTCTTCCCGACGTCAGTCTTTGCTTTCTCTAGCTTTTCCCTGCTTCTTTTTAAAAAAGCAGGATTTGAATAATCTGGTTCCACCGTGCCTTTTTCCCCTTTCATGCCCATCGCTAAGGCCAGGTTTTTTCAGGTTTTTGCCTCCTTTCCATATTCCTGGCCAACAAGAATGTTTGTACTAATACATAATACATACTTTTCATTTTTTTGTCAAATAGTTTTTAAACATAATAAATCAACGACACCGGGTGTCGTAGTTAGTTTGTAGTTTGTAGTGAGTAGTTTGTAGTTTTGGGATAAACTACGAAATCTGTTTTTCTCAAATTTAAAAAAGAGGTCGGAACCTCATTAGTAATAGGGTGTTTTACGTTCCAAGTTTTACGTTTCAAGTTTCAGGTTTTGCGACGTGCTACATTTTTTCTGGAGCCTGGATTCCTAATAAATAAAGTCCATTTTTAATTATTTGGGCTGTAGCTTTTACTAAACCAAGTCGGGTATTTTTCAATTCTTTATCTCTTGCTTTTAAAACCGGCAAAGACTCATAAAAATTATTAAAGTTTTGAGCTAATTCAAAAAGAAAATTACAAATCAGGTTTGGGCTGTAATTTTTTGCTGCATTTTCTATTATTTCAGGAAATTTTATAAACATTCTTAAAAGCATGGTTTCTTTTTCATTATTCAGACTTGTTCCATTGATCTTTTTTATTTTTTTGATTTTTGATTTTCTTAAAATACTTTGGGCTCTTGCATGAGTATATTGCAGATATGGTCCGCTGTTCCCTTGTAGGGCAACACTTTCTTTTATATTAAAAATCATATCTTTTATTGGCTTGTTTTTAAGAATAGAGTATTTGGCAGCTCCGATAGTAAGAACATCTACAATTTCATTAATTTGTTTTTGAGAATATTTTTTTTGCTTCATAAGAAGAACAAGAGATTCTTTAGTTTTTTCTAATAATTCGTCAATAGAAACAATACTTCCTTTTCTTGAAGAAAGTTTGGCTCCAGTAAGAGATATCATACCAAATGGAATATGAATAAACTTTTTAGCTAATTTAGGATAAATAAACTCTGCTGCCTTATATACTACTTTAAAATATTCACTCTGCTCTGAAGCAGTTGATACCAAAGAAATATCATAATCAAAATCTTTTTTCTTAAGAAGCATTAAAGCTAAATCCTTTGCTTCATAAGCTGGGTTGCCGTTTGAGGTAATAAAAACTCTAGTGTGAAGTCCGTATTTTTCTCCAGGGAAAACAATTGCGCCTTTGCTTTTTTTAAATACTTTGTTTAAGTTTTCTAATACTATTTTTTTACCTTCTTTTGCAGCTTCACTTTCAAAATATTGTCTGTGATACTTTGTATTTAAGCGTTTATTCATTAAGGCATAGTAATCTAAGCTCCATTTTCTTGTTTTTTCCCACAGATTGAATATGTTTTTATCCTGGTTATAAATTTTTATGTTTAATATGTCTATTTCTTTTTTTGCAGTTTCATTTTCGCTATACATTTTAGAGCCAAAAGCATAAGCTTTTTGTAGGTCTTTAATATTTTCTTTTAAGTCTTTTTTTTGTTTTATTTTCTTTTTTAGATATGCCCAAAGGCATTTTGCAACCTGAAGCCCAACATCACCTTGATAATTTGCTCTAAAAACATTGTATCCTGTGAACTCAAACAACCTGGCAATAGATTCCCCTATTGCATAAGACCTAAAATGACCAACATGAGGTAATTTATGAGTGTTTGGTTGTCCAAACTCTACAATTGCTTTTTTGTTTTTTCCTAAATTTTTGGCTCCGAAATTATTTTTTTCTTTTAGAACTTGATTAATTTGTAAGCCTAAAAATTTATTTGATAAATAAAAATTAACAAATCCAGGAGAAACAGGTTCAATTTTTTTAAGGTAATTAGTTTTTGGAAAATTAGAAACTATTTTTTTCGCTAATTCAAAAGGAGATTTTGCTTTTTTCCGCCAGCTGGCGGATTGTTTTTTAAAATTTGTCATTGCAAAATTAGAAGAATAATCTCCATGTTCTGAATTTTCAGGATGCTCCAAATGAATTTCCTTTAATTCAACACCTAAAGTTTTCTTAATTGCTTTTTTTAAATCTTTTTGAATTTCTTTTTTTGCCATTTTTTTAATATTAACACGCAAAAGCCCTTATCTCAACGGACAGGGCTTTTGTTTTTTGTAAATTTTTTGAGCGGGTGAGCGGAATCGAACCGCCGTCGTCTCCTTGTCCATCCTCCGCAGTGGCATTGTTGATAGCGGGAGACGGGAATTGAACCCGCGTCCACAGCTTGGAAGGCTGTTGCACTACCACTGTGCTACTCCCGCACGTTAACTGCTACAGAGGATGGAGAAGGGAGAAGTTTTACCATTAAACCACACCCGCAAGATAACATGGTGAATAGTGTGTCGGGGCACTGGGATTCGAACCCAGAATCGCTCGCTCCCAAAGCGAGTATGTTAGCCGTTACACCATGCCCCGTTATTAATAAAAAATATCAAGGATAATTAGATTTTGCTTTATATTTCTCAGTTTACTTTGACTTTTTAGAAATTGCAAGTTTTAAAAAGTGAATTCTTAAGTTAATTTTATTTTTGTTTTGCTTTTTTTATTGCTATAATTAATTAGATGTAAATTTAATAATTAAAATTATGAATTTTAAAATTATTTTGGAAGAATTAAATGTTGTTGGTCAGTGCAGAAAATACAGGTTGGAGCTGTGGCAATGTCCTCAATTCTTGTTTTTAGTTATGGGGCTCATAATATGTCTTACTTCTTTAGTTTCCTTTTTTATTGGCACTCGCTATGTGTCTGACCCCTCAGTAGTAGCTTTAATCGTTCTTTTGATTGCAATGGTTTTGCTTGTTATTTCTTTTTTAATTATAAGAAGCTTTGAAAATTTAGCAGAAACAAATAGAATGAAGTCTGAATTTGTAAGTATAGTTTCTCATCAATTAAGGTCTCCTGTTACTAATTTATTCTGGGCTTTGGAACATCTTGGGTCAGGAAAAGTAGGAAAAATACAAGAAAAACAATTAGAATACTTTAAGATTTTGAGGGAAAATGTTTCAAGAATGAAAGAGCTTATTTCGGATTTGTTAATTGTTTCCAGAATTGAAACCGCTACCTTGCCCACAAAAAAAGAAGAATTTTCTATGACAGATTTAGCTAAAAGAATTGTTATGGAGTTTGACGCTTTTGCAAAAGCTTACAATATTGATTTGAAATTTGAATCTGAAAAAGATTTACCTTTAGTTTTTTCTGACCCAGAACAGATTGAACAGGTTATAAAAAATTTTATAGACAATTCAATAAGGTATATGAGAAAAAAGGGAGAAGTAAGAGTATTACTAAAAAAGAAAGCAAACGATCTTTATTTTGAAGTAAAGGATACAGGGGTTGGAATTCCAAAGGTGGATCAAAAATATATTTTTCAAAAGTTTTTCAGGTCAAAGAATATTTTAAGAGAACAAACACAAGGCTCAGGACTAGGTCTTTTTATTGCTAAATCAATTATAAATAAATCAGGTGGGAAAATAGGTTTTAAATCAGAAGAAGGAAGAGGAAGTACGTTTTGGTTTACTTTACCAATTAAATCATAAAAATAATAAAAATAATAAAATAATGATATGCCTAAAAAAATTTTATTTATTGAAGATGAATCTGCACTTCAGAAAACATTTGGAGACACGTTAAGACGCGAGAATTATGAAATGGTATCAGCTTTAGATGGAGAAACCGGATTTAGATTGGCAAAAGAACACAAGCCAGATTTAATTTTGTTAGATTTAGTTTTGCCAAGAATGCATGGTCTTGATGTTCTCACAAAACTAAAGCAAGATTCGGAAACAAAAGAGATTCCAGTTATCATTCTTACTAATTTAGAAGAAATGGAAAATATAGATAGAGCTTTGGAATTGGGAGCAACTACTTATTTAGTGAAAGCAAACTACACCTTAAAAGAAGTTTTAGAAAAAGTAAGGAAATCCTTAGGATAGTTAATTTTTAGTAATAAATTAAAATAACATGAGAGTTGAACCTCAACAGTTAAAAGCTTTTTTGTTAGATGCGGGCTTGATTACCGAAACTCAATTTGAAGAGGTAAAAAAAACTGCCAAGAAAACAGAAAAGAAAATAGAAGACATTTTGGTTTCAAGAGGATTAGTTTCCAGAGAGCAGCTAATAAAATTAGAAGCTTATATTTTAGGGATTCCTTTTGTAAGCTTGGAAAAGATTAAGATTGATCCTGAAGTTTTAAGAATTATTCCAGAACCAATAGCCCGGACTCATAATATTATATCTTTTAGAAGGAAAGGAAGGGATTTGGAAGTGGCAATGTTGGACCCAGAAGATTTGAGGACAATTGATTTTGTAAAAAAGAAAGCAAATTTAAAAATTCTACCAAGATTAACTACTCCAGAGAGCATAAAGAGCGCCCTGCGTCAATATGCTCAAACTTTGGAAGCTGAGTTTGGTGAGTTAATTAAAAAAGACGCAGGAGAAATCAAGATGATAAAAGAAGGAGACGAAATTCTGGTAGAGACTGAAGATTTGGAGAGCCTGGCTGAAGAATTACCTGTGATAAGAATTGTTGACACTCTTTTAAGGCATGCCATTTTACAAAGGGCTTCTGATATCCATATTGAACCAATAGAAAAAGAAGTTATTGTTAGGTATAGGATTGATGGAATCTTAAGAGACGCCATGACCTTACCAAAGCAGTCTGCAGCTGGAATTGTAGCAAGGATTAAGGTTCTTTCTGATTTGAAATTAGACGAACATCGCCTGCCTCAGGATGGCAGATTTAAAATAGAAACGTCAGAGTTTAAATATTCGGTAAGAGTTTCTGTTCTTCCTGTTTTTGATGGAGAGAAGATTGTAATGAGGCTTTTGGCAGAAAGCACTAGAGCCTTTTCTTTAGAGGAATTGGGCTTGGTAGGGGCAGCTTTGGAAAAAGTTCAGGATAACTTAAGAAAACCAATAGGAATGATTCTTGTAACTGGCCCCACGGGAAGTGGTAAAACAACAACCCTTTATTCTATGCTTGAGATTTTAAATGTACCAGGCGTAAATATTTCCACTATTGAAGATCCAATTGAATACCGGATGCCAAGAATTAATCAAACTCAGGTTAGGGCAAATATAGGATTGACTTTTGCAAGCGGTTTAAGGTCTTTGGTAAGACAGGACCCGGATATAATTATGGTGGGTGAAATTAGGGATAATGAAACAGCTTCTTTGGCAATAAATGCTGCCCTAACAGGTCATCTTGTCTTGTCAACCTTGCACACAACAGATGCAGCAGGTGCAATACCAAGGCTTATTGATATGAAAGCTGAACCCTTTTTGCTTTCTTCAACTATTAATGTTATTTTAGGCCAAAGGCTTGTAAGAAAACTTTGTGAGGGAAAAGAGAAATATTTTCTTTCTGATTCGCAAATAAGAGAAGTAGCAAAATTTTGTGATTTAAAAAGAATTTTAGAAATTTTAAGGGAAGAAAAATTAGCAGGAAAAAGAGATAGTTTAAATAAAATTCCATTTTTTAAACCAAGTTCCTCAGGGGAGTGTCCAGATGGTTATTCTGGAAGAATAGGTATTTTTGAAGTTTTACCTGTTACAGAAACAATTAAAGAATTGATTGTAAAAGAAGAAACCTCAAGCCAGATTCAGAAACAGGCTCAAAAAGAAAGTATGAGAACTATGCTTGAAGATGGATTTGTCAAAGCTGCAAAAGGATTGACTTCTATTGAAGAGGTCTTAAGGGTTATAATAGAATAGTTAGAAAACTTGGGTTTAAATTTACTATGCCAAAGAAAAAGAAAAAGATATTGCTTGTTGAAGACGAAATAGAAATGGCAGAAATGTACAGAGATAAATTTATGGAATATGGTTTTGATATGATTTTGGCTTTTACTTCAGAAGAGGCATTGGAAAAATTAAAAAGGATAAAGCCCGACTTAATTGTTTTGGATATTTTACTTCCAACCGAAAACGGCATTTCTTTTCTGGCAAAAATAAAAAAGAAAAAAGGCTTAAAAAAAATTCCAGTTGTGGCTTTATCAAACTATGATGAGCCGCAAACAAAAAAAGAAGCTTTTCAGCTCGGGATAAAAGATTACCTTATTAAGACTGATTTTACTCCCAAAAAATTGGTTAAAGAAATTGAAAAATATTTAAAGAATTAGATGTAAATATCAAATATCAAGTATTTAAGTATAAACTGATATATGCCTCGTTATTCTTATATTGCAAAATCCACAAAAGGAAAAAGAGAACAGGGTGTTATGGAATCAGAAAGCGAATTTCAATTGGCTAGAATCTTAAGGAGCCAGGGTTTAATATTGATTTCAGCAAAAGAAGAGACCTTGATAAAAAAGAAACCTGGAATTGAAATTCCCTTTTTTAAAAATGTTTCTATTTTAGAGAAGATGATGTTCACCAGAAATCTTAGGGTGATGATTTCAGCTGGAATTGCTCTTCCCAGGGGTTTGGAAATTTTATCTGACCAGGCAAGATCCAAAAGCCTAAAGGAAGCGCTTTTGGGAACAAAAAATGAGATTATAAAAGGAAGAAGCTTTTCAGAATCTCTTTCTGATTATCCTGAAATTTTTTCAGAACTCTTTACCAGTATGATAAAAGTAGGAGAAGAAGGCGGAAGACTGGAGGAAGTTTTGGGAATATTAACAAGGCAAATGGAAAGAGAGTATGATCTTCAGTCTAAAATTAAAGGAGCTATGATGTATCCTGCAGTTGTTATTTCTGCAATGATAGGAATTGGTGCTTTGATGCTTGTAATGGTTATTCCTAAGATTGCAGAAACTTTTAGGGAGTTGGAAGTTTCACTTCCAAGAACAACTCAATTTATAATTTGGTTGGGTGAGAACATGGCTAAAAAATGGTATTTTCTTGTTTTAGGAATTGGAGTTTTAGGTTTTTTATTTGTTCAATTCAGAAAAACAAAAGATGGAAGAAGGATTATTGATACAATGATGCTAAAAATGCCAATTCTCTCTCCCCTTTTAAAGAAAACAAGTTCAGCCTACACAACAAGGATTTTAAGCAGCTTAATTGCTTCTGGTGTTCCAATTACCAGGTCTCTTGAAATTCTTTCTGGAACTTTGGGAAATGTTCATTATCAAGAAGCTATGAAAACAGCTTCAGAAAAAGTGGAAAAAGGAGTAAAGCTTTCTGATATTTTAGCTGATTATCAAAATATATATCCAAGTTTAGTAATTCAAATGATTGCAGTGGGAGAGGAAACAGGAAAGACTTCTGAGATTTTAGAAAAACTTGCTGATTTCTTTGAAGAAGAAGTTACCAACTCTACAAAAAACTTAGCTTCAGTAATAGAACCTCTTATCATGCTTTTAGTTGGTGGTGCAATCGGCTTTTTTGCTATTTCCATGGTACAGCCAATGTATTCAATGTTAGAGGCAATAAAATAAGATAGATATTTTAGTTTATTTATTCTTTAAAAATAGCAAAAAAGCAGAAAGGGGTCGGGGAAACTGGGTGTTTCCCCGCAGTGGAAATATTAAAACCGAAAGGTTTTAAGGAGCGAGTCCGAAGCGAAGCGCCATTTGCCTCCGCCAGCTGGCGGATGGAAAATGGAGAAGGATGGGCGACTTTTTGCTATTTCCATGGTACAGCCAATATATTCAATGTTAGAGGCAATAAAATAATTAAATGAGAGGATTAAAAAAAACAAATTTCAGAGAAAAAGGGTTTACTTTTACTCAAGTTCTTATAATTATTGCAATTTTATCTATTTTAACTACTATTTCTGTACTTTCCTTTCGTTATATTCAAAAAGAATCTGATTTAAATAATAATGCAGAGGAAATAAAAAATAGCTTAAAGCTTGCCCAAAACAAGACTTTGGCTTCAGAAGGAGCTTCTCAATACGGAGTTTATTTTGACAACTCAAGTTCTCCCCATAAATACACTCTTTTTCAAGGGAGCAGTTATAGTTCGCGTAATTCCTTGCTTGATGAAATTGGCAGTCTATCTCAAACAGTTGAGATTTATGAATTGGATTTTTCAGGGGGACAGGAGGTGGTTTTTGATAGGCTGGTTGGAACAACCAGCCAGCCAGGAAATGTTTCCTTGAGATTAAAATCTGACACTTCAAAAATAAGAGGTATTTATATCGATGGTTCTGGAAAAGTTGAAACCGAAAGTTTACCAGCAGCATCTGACACAAATAGGATAAAAGACTCGCGCCATGTTCATTTTGATTATGGACGGGAAATTTCTACTTCAGAAACCATGACCCTTACCTTTTATTATGATAGTTCTGAGGTTGTTGAGAATATCTTAATTTCAGAAAATATGGAAGATGGGCAAATTTATTGGGAAGGCGAGGTTGATGTTGATGGCCAGATTCAAATCTTAAAAATCCATACTCACAGATTTAACAGCCCTGATACTCAGTTTTGTATTCACCGTGATAAAAGATATAATAATAAAGCTCTAAAAATAAGTTTAAGCGGTGATGTTTCAGGAAGTATTTTAGAGTATTCAGCTGATGGCTCAAGTACCACTTATACGTCAATAAATGTTAGCAATTTAGTATGGCAATGAAAAAGGTTTTTAAAAATAAAAAAGGAATTTCAATTATAGAGTTATTAATAGTTGTGGCAGTAATAACAACAGCTTTTGCCACTCTTTTAGGAATTGCAGGTTTTTCATTAAAAATTCTAAATTCTATTAAAGAGACTACACAAGCTAATAATTTGGCCCAAGAAGCAATTGAGGCAGTAAGGAATTTTAGAGACGAGACAGAATGGGGTGTAGATGGCCTGGGAACTTTAAGCGCAAGCACTGATTATTATCCTCAGCAAACAGGCTCACCTCCTCAGTGGCAAATGACATTAGGTGAAGAAACAATAAATATTTTTACCAGAAAAATTGTTTTTAATAATGTGAGACGAGATGGAAATGATAATATTGTTGAGGCAGGAGGAACTCCTGATAACAATACTAAAAAAGTTACTGTAACTGTTTCCTGGAAAGATGAACAAATACAAATACAAACTTATCTCACTAATTGGAGAGAATGAAAAAAATAAAAAATAAAAAAAAATCAGGGTTCACTTTAGTTGAAATTTTAGTTTATATAGGAATTCTTTCGGTTTTGGTTTTAGCTGTTTCTTCTTTTATCCTTTGGTCTGTTCGTTCTAATGCCAAAACAAAAGCAATTAGAAAAACTATGAATGATGCAAGAAGGGCTATGGAGATAATGAGCTATGAGATAAAAGAAGCAATTGGTATTTATACTCCAACCTGCAGCAGCAGTCAACTTTCTTTAGGAACAAGTAAGTATTTGGCTACAGGTGAACAAACAAGTTATATTGATTTTTTCATTTGCGACCAAAAACTTTGTCTCAAAAAGGAATCTCAAGTTCCAGTTGCCCTAACAAGCAATGAAACAGAAATTGACAATTTAACTTTTACGCAAATTGGAGTAGACTTTTCTTCTATAAAAATTGACCTTACAATGAATTATAAAAATCCTCAAAATAGGTCTGAACTTGAAGCAAGTGTTAGTTTAAGTTCTACTGTTGGGATAAGGCCTTACTAATTTTAATTAATGGTTTTAAAAATGGAAAAATTAAAAAGAATCTTCAAAAAACAAAACTTTGGCTTTGCAGCTTTATTTATAATAATATTGATTTTAGTTGTAATGGTAGCTATCGGGGTAAGTATTACAGCTTTAGCAGTGAGCGAGCATAAAATTTCAAGAAATATTGTAAAGTCAGCTCAAGCTTATTATGCATCTGAATCAGGAATAGAAGACATTTTATTGAGGATAACCGATGGCATGAATTGGTCTTCTCCTTATAATCTTGTTTTGGGTGATTCTTCTACTACAGTTACTGTTTCTGGGGCTATTGGAGGTTCAAGAACAATTACTTCAGAAGCAAGCAATTTAAATCGGATAAGAAAAACCCAGGTTATTTATCAGATTACCACTGATAATGTAGAATTTTTTTATGGAACCCAGGTAGGAGAAGGAGGAATGCTAATGGGAAATGCCCAATCCAGAGTTATAGGGAATGTTTTTTCAAACGGAACTGTTATTGGCGGTGTTACTGGCGGTAATAGCCAAATTGACAATAGTGTTACGGTTGCAGGCAGCGGAAATAAAATAGATGGTCTGGTAATAGGGGAAGATGCCTTGGCTCATATTTGCGAAGATTCTACAATTGGAGGGACTCTTACATATGTTTCAGGGGGTAGCCCTGGTAATTGTACAGCTGGTGAAACTATAAAAAGCCGACCAAATCCGGTTGATCCTGCAGATTTTCCCATTAGTCAGAATGAGATTGATGAATGGAAAGCAGATGCTGCAGAAGGAGAAACTATAAATAATAATGTTCTTATTGAAGATGAGCCAAATCTTTTAGGTCCTGTCCAAATCGGAATAATTAGCGAACCTAAAAATTTAACAGTTGATCAAGGCGCAACCCTTACTGTAAATGGCACTATTTATGTGACAGGTGATATTCATTTTGAAGAAAATGCTATTATAGAACTTGATTCTGGTTATGGTTCAACTAGCGGAATGATTATTGCTGACGGGGAAATAGTTGTAGACAATAATGTAGTATTAAATGGTTCTGGGGAAGAAGGAAGTTACATATTAATTCTTTCAGAAAGCAATTCTTTAGATCCTGGAAACCCTGCTATTTTTATTAAAAATAATGCTATAGGTGCAATCTTTTATGCTGATTCGGGCTTGATTTATTTAAATAACAATATGAAAGCTCAAGAAATTACAGGTTATAAGGTTCAAATTGCAAACGGTGCAGTAGTAGAATATGAAATTGGTTTGGCAAGTGCTAGTTTTTCAAGCGGAACTGGTGGAGGCTGGCGGGTTACTCGTTGGAAAGAAATTGAATAGATAAAAAATAAAAAAAAGCTAAATTTCTTGGTATAATATAATAAATGTTTGAATTTTTAACTTTAAGACCTAATTGTTTTGGTTTAGATATTTCTGATTTGTCAATCAAAATTGCAAGACTCAAAAAAAAGAGGAGATTTTTTAGTTTGACATCATATGGAGAATTTTCAATAAAACCTGGGATTATTGAAAAAGGTGAGATAAAAGATAAAGATGCTTTAATAAGAATTATTAGAGATTCTGTTCAAAAAATAAAAGGAAAAAGAATAGAAACAGATTATGTTATAGCTTCTTTGCCAGAAGAACAAGCTTTTCTTCAGGTAATTGAAATGCCGCGCTTAGAAGAGCAAGAATTAAAAGAAGCTGTAAAATATGAGGCTGAAAATTACATTCCTTTTCCGGTTGAAGAGGTTTATTTAGATTTTCAAGTTGTGGGACCTGCTTCTGGAAATCAAGATTCTTTGGATGTTTTAATTGGAGCTTTACCTAAAAATACTGTTGATTCTTATGTTGAAGTTATAAAAAAAGCAGGACTTAAACCTTTTGTTTTAGAAATTGAATCTCAAGCTACAGCCAGAGCTTTAATTAAAAAACATCAAACTTCAAATCCTATTTTAATTGTTGATTTTGGCGCTACCAGAACAAGTTTTATTGTTTTTTCAGGCAGTTCTTTAAGGTCTACACTTTCTATTCCTGTTTGTGGAAATGTTTTTACTGAAATTATTGTAAAAAAATTAGGCGTCTCATTTGAAGATGCCGAAAAAATAAAGATAAAATATGGATTAGACAGGGTAGAGGATGTAAATATTAAAAATGGAGCAGGAAAAAAGATAAAAAAAGGAAAGATTTTTGAAATCTTGACGCCATGTTTGACTGACTTGGTTGAACAGATTAAAAAATATCTAAGCTATTACAGGACACATGCAAAAGACGGACATTTGTCTCCTGGAAATGCAATTGTCAAAAAAATTTTACTTTGCGGAGGCGGGGCAACTATGAAAAGATTTCCTGAATTTCTTGAGTCAGAATTTAAAATACCTGTAGAACTTGGCAATCCCTGGACAAATATTTTGCCAGAACCATTAAAAGAAATTCCTGGCATTTCCTTTGAAGAGTCTTTAAAATATACAACAAGTTTGGGGTTGGCCTTAAGAGGAACTAATTTTAAAAAATAATGATTAATCTTTTACCACCAAAAGAAAAAGAAATTCTTTTACAAGAAAAGAAAATTCGGGAGATTTTAATTTTAGGAACAATGATTGGACTTTTTCTTTTATTTGTCAGTCTTGTCTTGGTTCCTATTAAAATTGATTTAGATGGTAAGTTATTATTCCAAGAAACAATTTTAATTCAAAAAGAAAAACAATTTAAGGCTTCAGAGATAGAAAATTTAGAAAAAGAAGTAGCATCTTTAAATAAAGTGCTTTTGGAGTTGAATTCCGTTTATAAAGACAAACTCTATTTTACTTCAGTCTTAAAAACTATTTCAGAGCAAATTCCAGAAGGCCTATATTTGACTAACCTTTCTTATAAAAGAGATACAGCCAGCATTGATATTTCTGGTTTTTCCCCTGATAGAAATACTTTGACTAAATTCAAGGAAAACTTAGAAAGAGAGCCAAATTTTGCAGAAGTTTTCTTTCCTCCTTCTAATTGGGTAGAGCCCTTGAATATAAATTTTTTGGCAAGTTTTAAGATTAAATAATATTTATTTTTAAAATGAAAATACCTTTGGATAAAAAACCATTAGTAAGCTTAGGAGTATTTTTAATTATTTTTTTGATTTTTGGGTTTTTTGTGATTTATCCTCTTTTTACAAAAATAAGAGAGTCTTCAAATCAGCTCTTTTTAATAAAAAAAGACTCAATTCTTATAGAAGAAAGAAATAAGCAAAAAATGATATCAGAACAAAAATTATCTCAATTAACTCCTGAATTAGAAAAGATAAAAAATATTTTTGTTGATGAAGAAACACCTGTTGATTTTTTGTTATTTCTTGAAAAAACTGCAGAAGAGCATCAAGTCTTAATAGATATTTCGCTTTTGTCTGGAACCAAAAAAGAAACTCTTTCTTTTTCAAGTCTTAATTTTAAATTATCCTTAGAAGGTTCATTTTCAAATTGTTTGCAATTTTTGTCAAAAATAGAAACTAGTTCTTATTTAATTGAGATTGAAAACCTTTCTGCAACAAGACTTAGGGGTATAGATCCGGAGTTAGGAATCTTTTCTAATAATGTTGATTTGGATTTATCAATAAAGGTTTTTACTAACAGTTTAATAAAGTTTTTATGAAAAAGCCAAGTATAAACATTCCAGAATTAAAAAGAGTTTTAGCTAAATTGCCTGAAGAGATTTTAGGTAGAGATTCCCTACTTTTGGCTTTATCAATAATACTTAGTATTTTGGTTGGACTTTTTGTTTTTTATAAATATAGTTTTTTGCCAGAAGAAAAAGAAATAAAAATCATTGAAACTCCTTTGGCAATAAAAGAAGAAGTCTTGTCACAGGTTTTAAATGCTTTAGACCAAAGAAAAGAAAGATTTAAACAAGAAGAGTTAAAAAATGTTTCTGACCCGTTTTGGACAAGAGCTATTCCTTTACCAACTGCACCTGAGCAGCCTGAAGAAGTGATTGGGCCCTAATAATAAATTAGATTAAAAATTGACTAATTGATTTTTTTGCCCTATAATAAGGGCATTAATTGTTTGGGATTTAAAATTTAAGGCATCACTGCCCCCGTAGCTCAATTGGATAGAGCAATTGCCTTCTAAGCAGGAGATTGGAGGTTCGAGTCCTCCCGGGGGCACTATTTGGTGGCCTTGGTGTAGTGGCAACACAAGGATCTGTGGAATCCTAATCAGGGGTTCGAATCCCCTAGGTCACCCAAAACTCAGAAAATCGCCTTTTGGGCGGTTTTTTGATTTTAAAGATTGACTAAAATAGAAAAATATGGTAAAGTTGGACTACAAGTCGAAAATTGAAAACAGATAAGTGATAACGAGGAAAGGAGGTCCTGATGTTATCATTATCCACCCTGGCTGTAGTGACCACAGCCGCCTCAGGTGTCCTAACCGCAGTTGCAGTAGCCTTTGAGAAAAAGGCACAACGAGAGCCGATTAAGGTTGTGGCTTTCTTCGTCTGCATGAGTCTGGTGCTTTGGTGTCTTGCTGTCTTTACAGTTTTCCATGTGCAGGCGATGTGCCTTTATATGCGGTTACGCCAAATGTGGCCGGGTCTCTTATGGCCATAAGTCTGCAATGTGCAGGCGTGAACTCTCTGTTCTTTGAGCAGGGAGTTTTCGTTTCGTTACAAAATCTCAGACCCCTAAGTGATAAAACAGGTTCTAATATAGTTTATTTTCTGACCCATCCTTCGTTAAAACTTCGGAATGGTAAAGTCAAAACTCAGAAAATCGCCTTTCCAGTCTTAAGGGACTCGAAGGATAGGCGATTTTTTGATAGAATTAACCAATGAAATTTTTTATTACACCCAGCCCACCTTTTAATTTTGGTTTGGTTGCCGGACTTTATTCTAGATTTCCTACCCAATGCGTTGATCTTTATAACAAGGGGATTTATGAGAGGGCTTTGAGTATTAAAGATAAAATCCATCTTGTAAGAGCAGAATCTATTGGTACAGTAGAAGAGCCAAAGCTTACCATAGAAATTTTCCCAGATACTTCAGAAAAGAGATTAATAAAAGAAAAAATAAAATGGATGATGGGAATAGATTACGATATTAAAGGGTTTTACAGGATAGCCAAAAAAGATAAAAGATTCAGTCAAATAATTAACAATTTATATGGTCTGAGAGCTCCAAAAACTCCTACCATTTTTGAAGCTTTAATAATTGCTATAACCGAACAACAAATTGCCTTGCCTGTGGCAATAGCTATAAGAAAAAGATTAGTAGAAAAATATGGAAAATCCGTAAGGATTGGGAATAAAAGGTATTATAATTTTCCTTCCCCTGAATCATTAGCTAAAGCCAAGCCCGAAGAAATAAGAAAACTCAAATTTAGTCAAAAAAAATCTGAATACATAGTGGATATTTCAAAAAGAGTTGTTAACAAGGAAATAGATTTAGAAAAAATGAAAAAATGGGACAAAGAAAAAGTTCTTGATGTTTTAACAGAAATTAAAGGAATTGGGCCCTGGACTGTTGAATATATGATGTGTAGAGGAATGGGAAGATACGATGCTTTGCCTGCAACCGATATTGGGTTGAGGGCAAGCGTTACTCAATACCTAGATAAAAAAGAAAGAGTCTCAGAGGAAGAAGTTAGAAGTGTTCTTGAGCCGTTTGGTAAGTTCAAAGCTTTTGCTGCATTTTATTTGATTTACAACTATGCTTTTCAAAAATATCCTCAAGAAAAACTTATTTAGTTTACAAAACAGGTTCTAATATAGTTTATTTCCTGACCCATCCTTCGTTAAAACTTCGGAATGGTAAAGTCAAAACCCAAAAAATCGCCTTTTGGGCGGTTTTTTGATAGAATTAGATAAAATTATGAAACTAGAAAAAGTTATAGAAAAATTAGAAGAACTCCTAAGGAAATGGGGCCTCAAGAGAGACCAGTGGATTTTGATTGCAAATTATGCATTTAAATTACAGGGCTATGAATCTAAGTTAAGAAAAGGTCATCTTATTACTATGGTTAATAGAGAAAAACTCCCCTGGAAAGTAAAAGAAGGTCTTGAAGTTTTCCCGCCAAAGGGTTCAGTGTGGGAAAAGGATTTTATTAAATGGATGAAGCAAACTGGTTTTGAAACTGACTTAATGGTCTATAGCGATAGAGAAATTAAAAAGTATTTAAATAATAGTATTTTATATAAACTTCCAAACAAAAAATTAGTTCGCCTTATAACAATGGAAGGCAATCTAATTAGCCTTAATCATTTTTTGACTCATTGCCGAGAAGAAGAAGCTGGAATTGATAAGGGGGTTTATTTACTTGGCGTTATTGAAGATTTAAAAAAGGCATCTGAGAAAAAGAAAGATAAAAAGTCGGTCTTATTAGCTGACAAGATATTAAAAAAATACGCATTTTTAAAACAAAAAAAACAAAGAAAGCAAAAAATATTTGATGGAAAAATACAAGGGAAAGGAATTTACGGTGGGAAAGTGATAGGCAGAGTAACATTGATTCGTAGAAGAGGGAAAGTAGTGAATATGAAGAAAAGGGGAATACTGGTAACTAAAATGACTTCTCCCGACTTTGTTATTATGATTAGTAAAATCAAGGGTGTAATTACTGATGAGGGTGGTAGATTGTGCCATGCAGCAATTTTAGCAAGAGAGTTTGGGATTCCTTGTGTTATTGGAACAGAGATAGCTACTAAAGTTATAAAAAATGGAGATCTTGTGGAGCTAGACGCAGACCTTGGAGTTGTAAAAATATTACAAAGAAAGTAATGGGTTATAAAAACAGGTTCTAATATCTCTCCTTTGCTCCACCTGCACTGAAGTTTCGGTGGACAAGTAAAGCTACGGAAGAGCAGGGAGTTTATTTCCTGACCTTGGAGCTTTTTTATAAATCAACCAAAACCTTGCTTTGGAGTTTTGACTCGGTAGAATAGAATAATATGAATAAAGATCAGAATATTTCAGGCAATAAATCAACTAGAGAAAAATTGGCCATTGGATCGCTTATTCTGGCGATTGGCGGTGATATAATTATTATTTTTATACTTTTCGATTGGTTTGATTGTTTAGCCGAATTGTTTCCGATTTTATCAGTTCCAGTTACTCTTCTTGTTTGCTTTTTTGGGCTTGGGATATTTATTTCTATAATATTTGGGGTATTGGGGTTAAAATCTAAGAGAAAAGATTTAGCCATAGCAGGATTGTTGTTATCTTTGCTTGGGCTACTTACTATTGTACTTGGAGGATTGAGGCATCGTTGACTTCAATTTGGCTCCTTAATCATTAAAAAACAGGTTCTAATATCTCTCCTCTGCTCCACCTGCACTGAAGTTTCGGTGGACAAGTAAAGCTACGGAAGAGCAGGGAGTTTATTTCCTGACCCATCCTTCGTTAAAACTTCGGAATGGTAAAGTCAAAACCCAAAAAATCGCCTTCTTGCCCTGAATCATATTGAAGGATTAGGCGGGTTTTTGATAGAATTAATAAATGCAAAATTAATTTTTGAAGAATATGAAAAAAGGTAATTATTTGTACTTGTTTATTTTTTCGTTACTTTTTGTTCTCCCTCAAATCTGCAGAGCAGATATGGGATTAAGTTTTTTAACTTCTTACCCATCTCTAATCAGTTTGCTTATTTTTATGGGAGTTTGGATTATAGAAGCCCTTACCATAAAAAAAGGATTGATGGAATCTCCGCAAAAGTCTTTATTTATAGCTTTGTTTGTAAACCTTGTTTCGGTTCTTTTTGGTTTCTTGGTGTTTTCTTCCGTTAAAACAACTCTATTAGATACTCTTGGCGAAAAATTCCTTTTCTCGTTTTTTGCGACAATTATAATCGAACTAATTATCTTAGCCAAAAGTTATCAAAAAGAGAGTCTTAAAAAAGTATTAGGGATAGGCATCTTAATGAATTTAAAATCTTACTTATTTTTATTTTCTTTTTATTTTTTTTCTGGAATGTTAAGCGTGGAGAGTGGTATCATTTTGGGAGGCATTGTAATGACTTATTTTTTAATTAAGTCGTTTGACCTTTTTATTGCTGGTAGAAATATTTCTAGCTCATCAAAAAAATCTTTCAAACTAATCGCTGTTATATCCGTTATTGTTATTTGCATTTTTCTTATTATTAAAATTAATAATCGGCCAAGACCCGGTAGCGATGCAAAGATTGTAGCTGCTTTAGCTCAGCTTAGAAGTGTAGCTGAATATCTAAATGATGGTGATTATGATGATTTTAAAATAGCAGATCCTAATGTTAATCCTTTGTCCGTTGATATTAAAGAAAATGGGGGCAACCTGATTATTAACAAAGATTTAGAGTCAGGCTCCCAAGCATATTGCGCTTATTCTAAATTAAATTTTAACTCTAAGTATTATTGTATAGATAGTACAGGAATAGCCGGCCTTACTACTAACAATCCAGGGAATAATACAAAATGTCCTGACGATACTTCTGGATAGAAATTAGCCCCTGTTCCTAAACAGGTTCTAATATACCTGTCTGCCTTGCCTACCGGCAGGCAGGCGGCAGGCAGGATTTATTTCCTGACCCAAAATTCAGAAAATCGCCCGCCTTCCTGTTCTGAATTGCATTGAAGGATTAGGCGATTCTTTGATAGAATAGATAATATGAAGATAATAAAAATAATAACTTCTGTCATTAGTTATATTCTTTTTCAAATCTTGTTTTTAGTTATTTCTGGAATAATTTCTCGGGTTGCCGCAATTCTTGTATTATTTTTTAGCAGGCCCGCTGGACCCTCTGCGTTTGCAGCAGGAGTTGCAGCATTGTTGTTGGGGTGGGTTGCGGGTATAGTTGCCTATATTGTGCAGAACTTAATTTTCATAAGGTCAAAGTATAATAAACTATCAGGCTCTCTTAAATATCTTTTTTTATTAATTCTTATTGTTTTAATTTTTTTGCATTTCTTTGGACCTTATCTTTATAAGCGGTCTCTTTTGCCAAACTAAGATTAAGGTTTTAAAAAAGAGTTCTCAAACAGGTTCTAATATCTCTCCTTTGCTCCACCTGCACTGAAGTTTCGGTGGACAAGTAAAGCTACGGAAGAGCAGGGAGTTTATTTCTTGACCCAAAATTGAAAAAGCCTTAACAGGCTTTTTTCAATGGTTTTTTTCTGGATTATCTTATTAGAACAAGAATCTATTGTCTTTGCAGTTGTGGTTTATGATATAATAAAATTAGAATGTTTAGAATAAAACCAGAAGATTTTAGAATAAAATATATTTTGATTGTTGTTATTTTAGCTATTATTGCAGCTTTTTCTATTTTGATTTACTGGGAGGAAACAGAAAGAGATCTCTCCCGGATTATTAATTTTCCTATATTAAAGTTTCAGAAAGAAATTAAAGATGAGTCTGCAGAATGGAAAACCTATAAGGACGAGGAATATAACTTTAGTTTTAAATATCCGTCAATATTAGAAAGGGAAGAAACTGAATTGTCATATTGTGATGGTGAAATCATACCTGGGGCGGGACCGGAGTTATCCAGTATTTGCGAAGGAACTAAATATGTAATAAAGGTAAATATTATTAAGAAAGAATTTAGTCCTGGAAGAGTTAGTGAATATTATGATAGGTCGCCTGAAGAGATTAAAAAAGTAGTAATCAACGAAAAAGATTTCTACATAGGAAAAAATATTGTTTATATTAGTAATGATTGGTATATTCATACTGCCTTAAGAGAATATACGTTGCAATTTTCATTTGGAGGAAATGCTTATGTTCTTAATCCCAATAGCGATATTCTTACAGAAGAGGAATTTCAGAGGATATTGCCGATTTTGACAAGCCTTGATATTAAATAAAGAGTAAATTTAATTTCTTTCTCCTAATTTTACCTTTATTTTTATTTGTTTTTTATCTCTTAATACTTTTAATTCTATTTCTTGTCCAATTTGAAAGTTTTGCAAGATATCTTCTAAAGGCTCTTTTTCTGAGATTTTATTTTTGTTTATTTCAAGTATTATATCTCCTTGTTTTAATCCTGCTTTTGCTGCTGGCCCTTTTTCTAATACTGGTTTTTCCAAGCCCATTGGCGCAAGGAGGGCTCCATAATCTATAGGTAATTTGTATTTTCTTTTTAACTCTTTTGTCACCTGAATGTATTTTATCCCCAAAAATGGGGTTTTTATTTTTCCGTATTTTTTAATATCTTCCAAATCTTTTTTTGCTGGGTTGATTGGAATGGCAAAGCCTACATTTTCTGCTAAAAAAACTACAGCTGTGTTAATTCCTATTGCTTTTCCAGAAAGGTCAATTAAAGGACCACCTGAATTTCCAGGATTAATGGCAGCGTCAGTTTGAATTAGTTTTCTCATTCTTATTTTCCTTCCTAAAAAATCACCTCCTATAATTTCCCTGCTTAACCCAGACACAACACCGACTGAAACTGTATTACGAAAAGCATCCAATACATTTCCAATAGCAATAACTGTTTGACCTAATTCCAATTTTGAAGAGTCGCCCAATTCAATTACAGCAAGGTTTTTTGCTTTTATTTTTAGGATAGCTATGTCATTTACAGGGTCTGCGCCCAAAACTTTTGCTTTTGATTTTTTTTCAGTGTCTAAAATTACAATATATTCTGCTTTTGGGTCTGCTACCACATGGCGGTTTGTCAAAATAAGACCGTCTGGACTAATAACAAATCCTGAACCTCCTCCTATCCTTACTTTTTTTCTTCCTCGTGGTATGGTTAAGGGGTCGTCAAAGCCAAAAAAAGGAGAGGGTCTTTGCTCATAAACATCAAGATATTTTGAAATAGTAATTGAGACTACTGCCGGAAGAACCTTTTTTACAACTTGGGGGATTGATTTTTCTTGCATATATTTTATTATAACAAAACTTGCTAAAACCTCAAATTATTGATATGATTTAGTATATTTTTATACGTATGCCCCTGTAGCTCAACAGGATAGAGCAGAGGTTTCCTAAACCTCAGATGGAGGTTCGAGTCCCCCCAGGGGCACTATTATTGCACATTGATACGCTCTATGGTACGATGTTACAATGGAAAAAGATCCAGAAACTAGAGAAAAAGCAATAGCATTAAGAAAGAAAGGAAGGACATATACAGAAATTCAAAGAGCTATGAGAGCCTCTATTCCTAAAAGCACTCTTTCTTATTGGTTTAAAAATATCAAATTATCAGACGAATATCAGAAAAGGATTAAAAGAAAAATCGTAAAGAGTGTACATGCAGGAAGGATTAAGGCACTAGCAACAAATCGGGCTAAAAGAGAAAAATACCTACAGTCTCTGATAAAGCGTAATAAACATCTTGCAGATACGGTAAAAGATAAAAATGTTGCAAAGATTGCCCTTGCAATGTTGTATCTTGGTGATGGTTCCAAATCTTTTAAAAGAGGGTCATTAATGTTCGGAAATTCAAATCCATTTATTATTAATCTATTTCTGAACTTGTTACGATATTGTTTCGATATCGACGAAACTAAATTTCGTTGCACCGTTCAATGCCGAGCTGATCAAAATACAAAAAAATTAGAAGAATTTTGGTCAAACATTACAAAAATTCCCGCACTACAGTTTTATAAAACAAGAATTGACCCTAGGACCAGAGGAAAGAGGTCCATAAGGAAAGGCTATAAAGGTGTTTGCCGGATAGATTACTTTTCTGCCGAGATACTTATAGAATTAATGCAGATTCCCAAGATAATTAACGGGGCCCATGGCGCAGTTGGCTAGCGCGCGTGTATGGCATACACGAGGTCGCGAGTTCGAGTCTCGCTGGGTCCACTTTCTTATCCTTTGGCATTTTAGTACTGTTATAAGTTTTCCGAAACGATAGCGGTTTTTCAAAAATGGAAAAGCAAAAATCAAAAGAGATTATCATTAATGGGGCTGGGTTAGCTGGACTGACAGCTGCTATAAATTTAGCTGGAGCTGGTTATAAAGTAAAAGTTTTTGAAAAAAAAGATTTTATTGGCCAGCAAAAAAAAGAAACTGTTCAGTTGTTACCCAATTGGTTTTCAAAAAAAGATGTTATTGAAGAATTAAAAGAGTGTGATATCAAAGTAAACTGGAAAAACAAGATTTCTGAAATAGAAATTTATTTAGGAAAAACTAAAGTTTTAATTTATAGCAAAGAAAATCCTATTGGTTACACTGTTTTGAGGGGTGGAGAAAATTCTTTTGAAAAAGATTTAGCAAGACAGGCTATAGAAAAAGGAGTAGAAATTATTTTTGGAAAAGAAAGTAAAGAAAAACCTGATATTATTGCAACAGGTTTAGGCAGGATATTAACAGTAGGTTATGGGCAGGTTTATAAAGGAGATTTTAAGCCTGATAAGGCTAAAGTTTTTTTGGCATTTGATTTTAGCCCTACAATAGGTTATGGTTATTTTTTTCCGCATAACAAAAAACTTGCAACCTTAAAGATAAGCAGGAAATTAAAAGAAAACATTGATTTAAAACAGAACCTTGAAAAAATTAAAAAAACATATCTTGAAAAAGAAATAAGAAATGAAAATTTTTTATATGATTTTGGAACAAAAAGAAGCTTTGAAATTCCAAAGACAGCAATAAGAAATCAGTCTCTTTTAGTAGGTGAGGCAGCTGGATTTCAAGATGAACTTTTCCGTTTTGGTATAAGATATGCTATTATTTCTGGATTTTTGGCAGCCAAATCAATAATTGAGAACAAAGACTACGACAAGTTGTGGAAAAAAAGGTTTCAAAAAGAATTTCAAAAAATAGCTAAGACAAGAAAAGTTTTTTGTGATTTTAAGGAGAAAAGATTTAATATACTTTCTGGCAAATCAGATATTTTTCTTGAAATAGAAAAATTCAAAAGAGTTTGGATTTCTTTTTTATCAGACATAGTTTTAGATTTTTATCCTTTTTTAAATAATAGATTTTTTATTAATTTCCTTTTGAAATTAGCTTGTTTTCTTGGATTTTTTAAAAGAAAATCTTTATAAAAGGAGGGTTGGCAGAATGGTAATGCGCTGACCTCGAAAGTCAGTGGGATAATCCCTTGCAGGTTCGAGTCCTGCACCCTCCGCCTACGCTCATAATTATAAAAAGGGCGTGTTATTATAATATCTAATACATTTAATATGACTCAAGATTTACTATTCCCAATTTATATTGCTTTGGCAATTTTATTTTTATCAGTCTTATTTTTGTTTTTTCAATTCTTTAGACTCAAAAGAAATATTAACTCTTTTTTTAGAAAAGGAGAAAAAGATTTGGAAAGTCTTTTAAAAAGCCTTGTTAGAAAATCAGAATTACAAGAAAAAAATATTCAGGAAATTCTTAAAAAAATTTCAAAACTGGAGCAAATTTCAAAAATATCTTTTCAAAAAATTGGAATAGTAAGATATAACCCTTTTAAAGAAGTAGGAGGAGACCAAAGTTTTTCAGTTGCACTTTTGGATTCTGAAAATTCAGGATTTATTATTAGTTCTCTGTATATGAGAGAAGGAATTAGAGTTTTTACAAAGCCAATTCAAAAAGGAAAATCTGAATATTCTTTATCTGAAGAGGAGCAAAAAGCAATTAAGAAAGCTATAAAATCTTAAAAATGGAACAAAAAAAAGAAAATTTAATTGGTCAGGAACCTGAAACAACTTCTGGCAGGCAAATTAAAAAGCAACCGGTTGTTGTTTTGGTAGGTCATATTGATCATGGGAAAACAAGCATTTTGGATTTTATAAGAAAATCTCATACAGCTAAAAAAGAAACAGGCGGCATTACCCAGCACATTGGAGCTTATGAAATAGAAAGAGATGAGAAAAAAATCACTTTTATTGATACTCCAGGACATGAAGCGTTTTCAGCTATGAGGGGAAGGGGTGCTAAAGTAGCTGATATTGCAATTTTGGTTGTAGCTGCTGATGAGGGAGTTCAACCCCAAACAAAGGAAGCTATCCTGCATATTAAAAAAGCCCAGATTCCAATGATAGTAGCTATTAACAAGATTGACAGACCCACGGCCCAGTCAGAAAGAGTAAAAGATGCTTTATCAAAAAATGATGTTTTACTTGAACAAAGAGGTGGTAAAATTCCTTCTGTTGAAGTTTCAGCTAAAACTGGCAAAAGCATTCCAGACCTTTTAGATTTGATTTTATTAGTTGCTGAAATGGAAAACATAACAGCTGATGTTTTAGATCAAGCAAAAGGCGTTGTTATAGAATCTTGCTTGGACAGTAAAAAAGGACCTGTGGCCACTATTCTTTTAGAAAAAGGAGTTTTAGAAGAAGAAAATATTATTGGCACCCCATCTTGTTTTGGAAAAATAAAAAGAATGGAAAATTTTTTAGGAGAAAAAGTTGAAAAAGTTTTTCCCGGACAGCCAGTTCAAATATTAGGATTTGAAAAGGCCCCTATCTTTGGTGAAAAATTTAAAATTTTTCCTGATTTGGAAACAGCAAAGCAATCTATTGAGGAAAAAAAAGAAACAATTTCTATTATTTCTCCAGAACCTGACCAGAAAATTTTAAATATAGTTTTAAAAACAGACTTTTTAGGTTCTATTGAGCCAATTGAACAGGTTTTAAAAACCCTTCCTCAAGAAAAGATTATTCTAAGGGTTTTAAGAAAGGATGTAGGTGATGTTAATTTGGCAGATGTAAAATTAGCTGAAACAGGAAAAGCCTTAATATTAGGTTTTAGAATAAAAGCTCCAGCTTTGGTGTCTGAAACTGCAAAAAAGAAAGGGATTAGAGTTTTAACTTTTGATTTAATATACGATTTAGTAGAAGGAGTAAGGTCTTTCATGAACAGGATTTTGGCTCCTGAACTTGTTAGAACAGATTTTGGAAAGCTAAAAGTATTAGTTATTTTTAGAACAGAAAAGAAAAGACAGATTGTGGGAGGAAGAATATTAGAAGGAGAAATTAAAAAAGGATTGAAATTGGAAATCTTTAGGAAATCTGAAGAAGGAGAAGATGAAAAAATAGGAACAGGAAAGATTATTAGTTTGGAAAAAGATAAAAAAGAAATTGAAAAAGGAATAAAAGGTGATGAAATTGGAATATTATACGAAGGAGAAGAAAAAATTCAAGAAGAAGATATTTTAGTGGCTTTTGAAGAAAAAAGACAAAAGTTGGAAATATAATTGAAAAAATAGAATTTAGTGATAGGATAAAAAAATAGATTTGGCCACGTAGCCAAGTAGTAAGGCAACGATCTGCAAAATCGTTATACGTGGGTGCAATTCCCACCGTGGCCTTAGAAAAAATAGACAGGACGATTTTCGCTTGGCTTTTAGGAAATTAATTAGTTGCCGCGGTGCTGGAATTGGCATACAGGACAGACTTAAAATCTGTTGAGGTTTACCTCTTGTGGGTTCGAGTCCCACCCGCGGCACAAATCAAAAAATCCACAACTGTGGATTTTTTGATTAAATATAAAAATAGTGTTTCTTAAACTAAATCTTTAAAAAGGAGAAGGTAATCTCTCAGCAATC
>Ga0209635_10000594_pt1 | contig 25179 bp, 25 predicted proteins | sample DeeMarSWOR230_32_FD_187463 | JGI IMG/M metagenome (GOLD analysis project Ga0209635, IMG submission 187463) | Marine sediment microbial communities from White Oak River estuary, North Carolina - WOR-2-30_32 (SPAdes) (version 2) | ecosystem: Environmental > Aquatic > Marine > Intertidal zone >...
CAACAAGAATCCCTCGCTTGCTAGAGTGCTCAGCCATGCTCCAGAATTTATTGAAGGATGGGCTCACTACTGTGAGGAGCGCATGCGAGATTACGGATTGACAGATCCAAAAGTGAAATTTGTGCAGACTGCTGGTGTTATCTTCAGAGCAGTAAGAATTATCATTGATGTGAAGTTGCATTGCGGTGAAATAGACTTTGATGAAGCAGTATCCTTCTTGAAATCAGAAGCGGGGAGAGAAGAGTATGCTGCTGTAGCAGAAGTAAAACGGTACACCAAAACTCCCACCTATCCTTTGAGTTACCTTTTGGGAAAACATGTGCTGCTAGAGTTGCAGAAAGACGTTCAAAACCATTTAAGAGAGAAGTACTCAGGTAAGGATTTTCATAATACAATATTACAGGCAGGCAGCATGCCTTTTCCATATTTGCGGGAAGAGCTCAAACTGAAGGGAATGCTCTGAGGTAATCAGCGTAGATCTGTCGCACATCTCTACCCTGCTCTTGAAGCGAGTAACTGAACGTGTGGGGTTACCCTTTTCTCAGTACAGGAACTGTTAATCTCTTAGAACAACTGGCCAATGCTGTGCTGATGTAAACAAGGGCACACAGGAAGGATCTCAACAATGCAAAATCTTTTTACACCAATGTAGATCTAGATATATACCTGCACTATTGTGTCAAGGATGCTCCTGCAGCTTTTAGGCTTCAGTTTCTGTCCTCTGAAGATAAAAAGATAAAAATAAAACCCTGTAAGAGTCACCAGCCTCACCTGAATCTCCAATATGGAAACAACATGTAACACAAACTTATATAAAGCAACAGCCATGAGTCCACTATCATGATAGAATACATACTCTTTGGAATTGCTGCTTTCTGGTTAGTACTGGCCTTTGCAGTCAGAAAGTACAATCTGGAAGAGCGAGGAGTCACTATTATCCCTTTGATATTTCTCATGGTGCGAACCAAACGGTTCTTACACCTCATTGACTGGCTTTCTGAGAAGGGAAAAGTCTTCTGGAATGCATATTCAACACTGGGTGTATTCGTTTCTGCAGTGGGCATTCCTGCTGCTCTGGCATTTTTTGCCTGGAATGCCTACAAAGTACTGTTAGCACCCAGAGAAGCTACTCCAGTTGTGCCAGTCATTCCTGGAGTGACCATCAAACTCTCCTGGGGACTGATCATCAGCATCGTGATTATCTTTTTTGCTCACGAGTTTTCTCACGGTATTGTGGCCAGAAGAGAAGGTATTAACCTCAAATCCATGGGTGTTTTGCTCTTCGTGATAGTGCCAGGAGCATTTGTAGAGCCTGATGAAGAAGAAATGAAGAAGAAATCCCCCTTAAGCCGCATAAAAGTGTATTCTGCAGGAAGTCTGGCCAATTTTGTAGTGGCTGCCATATTTCTATTACTGCTCCTGCAGATTCCTCAAACACCTGATGGTATCTTAATCTATGATACTATTCCCGGGACACCTGCTGAAACTGCCCTTCCTGAAGGCACAATCATCTACACAGTAGACAGGATAGATGTATCCACTTATGAGGAATTCTCTGCCCAGATGGACACCTACCACCCCCAGGATACCATAACCTTGGAAACCAGCAAGGGAATCTTTCACATCACGTTAACAGAACATCCAGATAATCCGGGACATGGGTTCATTGGAATACGCCCTGTCCAGCATCTAGAACACTTTTTCATCCTGGACATTTTATCCTGGATTTCCATGCTCAATTTGAGTATTGCCCTGTTCAATCTGTTCCCCATCTCCCGGGTGCTAGATGGAGGGAAAATCACTGACGAAGTACTTACTCACTTTTTTTCTGAACCTACCTCACGAAAGCTGTCCACCCTCATTGGCACACTGGCCATGGCCATTCTGATCATCAATTTGCTGAGTAACGTGATCGTATGAGAGTAACCCTCATTTTAAGTCAGGAACAAGAGAATGTACAAGGTGAAACTATAGAGGAAATCCTTGAAAAAAGCGGATACACCATTGAAAGTATCATTTTGCTCAAAAAAGGGAAAGTCATTTTAGAAGAAGAGGTTTCAGACCAGGACACTGTTGAAGTGATGCCTGTAGCTTCTGGAGGGTAATCATGAAATGCAGATGCGGGAGGAAAGCCATATACCACAGGAGGCAGTCAGGACAGTACTTATGTGCAGTTTGTTTTTCAAAAAGTATTCAGAAAAAGTTTAGACGGACAATAAGGAAGCATTCTTTAGTTAAAAGAGGAGATAATATTGCAGTAGGTCTCTCCGGAGGGAAAGACAGCACTGTTCTACTACATCTACTCCATGATTTGCAGAAAAGGCGCCCTTTTTCCCTTGAAGCCATTATTATTGATGAAGGAATTGCTGGATACAGAGACACGACCATAGAAGTGGCTGCAAAGAACTGTTCTCTATTGGATATCAATTACACTATCTTCTCCTTTCACCAGGAATTTGGCATCACCTTGGATGATACACAGCCAGGAGTCTCCCACTGCTCATACTGCGGCGTGTTCAGACGATATCTGTTAAATCAAAAATCCAGAGAACTCCACTTTGACAAATTAGCTGTAGGATTAAACCTGGATGATGAGGTGCAGTCCATTCTCATGAACTTGCTGCGAGGAGATCTGTTTCGCTTTGGGAGAACTGGTCCCTACTACAAAGAGAGTCCCCAGTTTGTTCCCCGGATCAAACCATTACGAGAGATCTCAGAGAAAGAGGTCATGGTATATGCTGTGGTAAACAACATAGAGGTGGATCATTCTGTCTGTCCCTATGCATCAGAAGCGTTCAGAAGTGATATTAGAGATTTTCTAGATAGAATGGAATCCAAACGACCCACCACCAAATATTCTCTTTTGAGAAGCTATGATCGATTGTTCCCCTATCTGCAGGACCAGTTAACTGCGGATGTCGCTCGTTGTGAACGGTGCGGTGAACCTACAGTTAATACTCTGTGCAAAGCCTGCAAGATGCTGGAAGATATTACTGATACTGGCCAATAATAAGGAGTGGTACAAGAAAAAGCAGAACTCCCATATTGCGGTAAAAATGAGAAATCCTTTCTTCTACCATACGCTACCTTCAACCCCCGTGTTTTCAGCCAAACACGTTCATTTAATATCTCCTGTATCCTCTCTTGGGTTTTCCTCTTTTCTTTTTTCCCTTCTTAGGAGGTAGTGGCTTCGGATGGGTATATCCTTCAATCTTTGGGAATTCCTGATAGTTTGCTTCCATGATTTCATAGGATCTATACCGATCAGTAACTACCACAATGTGTGCGGGAGGTCTGATTTTCTGAATTCTCTTGATTGCTTCTCCTGGGTTCATCTTCACCTGAACCACGAAATTTACCCTTTTTTCGCTTTTCAAGTTCAGGAATTCTGAGATCAAATCCTCCGCCATGTGTTTGGGCATCAACCGAGGTTCAACAACCCGGATGTTTGCATGCCGTTCTAAATCTGCCAAGGCCGTCATTGCCTTTCGAGTATTGTCGGCTCTCACCAGAATGTAAGGACTTTTCACGTTATCACCTTAATGTAGATCTCACCGAACTCTCTTTCCTGCCAGATATCTACTCTTCGACTCATCTCTAGAAAGAGCAAGTATAAAAAGGTTCGCGCGATGAATAAGGGCGATTTGTCTATCAGCAGTTGGGAGAAGGTGATGATTTCTCCCCCAGAGAGCATTTTGATATGAAGATATAATTCATCCACATATTTCTTGACATCTATACGGTACACGTCTACCTTAATAATCTGACGTTCTGGACGTTTTTTTTCTTTCTTCTTTCTTCTTTCTCGTTCTTCCAAAACGATGAGCAGTGCATTGAGTAATTCAGGGAGAGTTATCCTTCCTTTTTTTCGTCGCAATGGAGGTAATATAGGTGAAGGCTCAAATCCCAATTCTTCAAGCTCTTCTCCTTCTGATTCTTCTGATTCTTCGGTAAAGAAAGATTCTGACTGCATTCTGAGCAAAATGGTAGCCACTAAATAGGTTTTTCCCGAGAGACGTAAATCCAGTTCTTCTGCTCTCCTGATCTGTTCTAGGTATTTATCGGTCATTTCAACTATATCAATATTCCAGGGATCGACCTCCCTGCTAAAGACCAGCGACATCAGCATGTCTATTGGCCCGATTTCCATGAATGGAGATTTCCTTTCTCAGTTAAAAAGGTATCCCCTGATTAGTCCGGCACACAGAAGGATACCTCCATATTCTCTATAGATTACAATCATTGAACAGCCTAGAACAGTTCTTTGCGAACAAGGGTTTGGTGTCTGGCAGGTCCCACTGACACCACGTACACTGGCACCTTCAGATGATCTGCTATGAATTGGATATACTTTTGGGCAGCTTCAGGGAAGGTGTCATATCCTTTTTGCACCACTTCTTCGGGATCAAAATCCCATCCAGGAACCGTTTTGTACACTGGAGTGCACTGAGCCAGCTTATTCATGGAAGCAGGAAAGTCATACACTTTCTGTCCATTGTATTCATAATGGGTACAGATCTTCACTGTGTCCAGACCGTTGAGGACATCCAGTTTGGTGAGCGCAATGCCAGTAAACCCGTTGACCCTGTTAGAATATCGTACCAAAACTAAATCCAGCCACCCGCATCTCCGGGGTCTTCCAGTTACTGTGCCGAATTCACCACCTTTCTCCCTCAGATGGTCACCGGTTTCGTCTTCTAGTTCTGTCGGTACAGGCCCTGTACCCACCCGGGTGGTGTATGCTTTCATAATGCCCAAGACATTCCTAATGTGCAAGGGTGAAATGCCCGCTCCTGTACAGGCAGCTCCAGCCACACAGTTACTAGATGTCCCATAGGGGTAGATACCGTGATCAATTCCCAGGTGAGTCCCCTGGGCTCCTTCCATCAGAATGTTCTTCTTCTCTTTGATCGCTTCATTTATGAGCAGTGATGTGTCGGCAACATATGTTCTCAGCTTTTCTGCATATTCATTATATGTATCAAACACTTCATTTACATCTAGATCAAAAGGTTCACTGTGGGCTGCAAAAAGCTTTCGCTTCATCCCCATGAACATTTCCAGTTTTTCTCTGAACACGTGGTTGTCCATCAAATCCACAAACCGAATACCAAATCGTCCCACCTTGTCCTGATAGCAGGGACCTATACCTCTTTTTGTGGTGCCTGCTCTGAGTTTTCCTTTCAGGGTTTCTTCCAGAACGTCTTGGAGTTTGTGGTAGGGCATGATCACATGGGCACGATCAGAGATACGGAGGTTAACAGTGATTCCTTCATCTTCCAATTCTCCGATTTCTTCCAGGAGAATTTTCGGATCTACCACTGTTCCATTTCCGATGACCACTAGTTTCCCAGAAACAGCTCCTGAAGGAATGAGCCGGAATCGAAATTCCTTGTTTTCTACCACCACAGTGTGCCCAGCATTGTTTCCTCCCTGGAATCTCACAATCATGTCTGCTTTCTTGGAATAATAGTCTGTGATTTTTCCTTTTCCTTCATCTCCCCACTGGGATCCGATGATTACTGATACCATAGTTTCAGATAATGCTGTAGTGGCATAAACGTTGTTCCAAATATGTTTGGTCGCTGTTTTTCTGATTCATCATGACTGGCAGTCTTCAGTCGGAGCAATCTTTTTCACTATCTATGATTTTGAATACAAAATCCGAAAGAATACAAGGTGAATGCGAGGTGGCTAAGATGGAGTCTGAGCTTGAAATGAATGAAGGAGTAAACGCCAATTGACGTTCTTGCCATATTCTCTGTCAGTTGGATTTACTATACCAATGGAGAGTTCATCTATTTATCCACAATACCCTCTTCGGTCACCACAAAGATTGCCTCGCCCTCGGGTAGGTTGGGCGAATCCACCAGTCGGGCAATTCTCTGCCCCTTCTTCGACTTCCTCAAGTAAATCCGCATGGTGGCAGAATGTCCCAGCACGTGTCCTCCAATGGGCTTGGTGGGATCTCCGAAAAATGCGTCAGGTCTTGCAGATACCTGGTTGGTCACAAAAACTGCGACATCATATAAATCTGCCAGCTCGTGCAATGTTCTCAAGTGCTTGTTTAACAACTGCTGTCTCTCAGCCAGGCTTCCCCTGCCAATGTACTCTGCCCTGAAAGAAGCAGTCAAAGAATCTACCACCAGCAGTCTGATGCCACCCTGCTTCAGCAGTTCTTCTGATTTTTCTGCCAGTAGAATCTGATGTGAGGAATTAAAAGCTCTTGCCACCTTTATTCTTTTCAATATCGAAGAAGGGTCCAGTTCCAGCCCTTCAGCCATCTGAATAATTCTCTGGGGCCTGAATGTGTTCTCTGTATCAATGAAAATTGCTCCTGCATCTAACCCTTTCTTTTCCAGCGGTAACTGCACATTTACGCACAACTGATGAGCTAATTGAGACTTTCCAGAGCCAAATTCTCCAAACACTTCTACTATGGCCTGGGTCTCAACGCCTCCTCCCAAGAGCTCGTCCATGTCAGATGCTCCTGTGGTGATGTAGCCTATACTCTTTCTTTTTTCCGCTAATTCTTCCGCACTGACAAACCCACCCACTTCTGCGATTTCTTTGGCAGCCTCTACAATTTTGACAGCAATAGTTTCCCCAATATCTCCAATTTCACCTAATGCTTTAGGTGAGGTAACTGCAATCTTTTCTACTGTTGAGTATCCTGCTTCTCGTAACTTTTCAGCTGTTTTGGGACCAATCCCAGGCAAATCTTCAATATCTGGCATTCTAAACCTCCATTAGTGCTTCGAGTTCTCTTATCACTTGGACAGCTTCTTTTTCAGCTTCCACGACATGGTACTGGTAACACACAAACTCCGTTGCTGATTGGCGCTTATAAGTTCTTGCATAAAAACAGTATTCTTCTCCTCTTTCTATGTCCCCAAAGACCACACCCATGATTTCAGAAGTACCATCATCGATTGTAATCCGCCTGTATGTGTCAAAGTCCAGCACCTTTTTCACCAGGGCATATAACTCCACGTATTCTCCTTCTGTTACTACAGATATTTCTTTGCGGGAAGGATGCATCAGTTCTTCCAGTGAGGGAAATTGATCATTGACTTCTTCTACAGTTTCAACAGTGATCTCAGTATCGTACACCCCTTTTACCCGTATTAACTGACCATCTTCACAATCCTTTGCATTTATTAGGGGGACCCTCCCTGACTCATCCATGAGATCTCCCTGGTAGTATCTGCCCACAATGTTTGCAGGGCCCTTCTCCATGGTAACGATTTTGGGCTCTGGTTCAAAACATTCCTGGACTGTAACCTGACCCAGCGAAGAAACGTGTACTTCTAACCCATTCATACCCTCTTTACAGAACCCATTATCAATACACACCGGGAGACCGCACACCATGTTCTCAATGTCAAAAGCCTTTTCATTCCACAGCACTACCCGGATTTCTGCAGTGTCATCCTGGACTGTAAAGCTGGCCAGCTGTCCTGCAGAGCCATCGCTCTTGACAAATGTCCTTTTCTCCCCGATTTCAGAGATACTGCCTCCAATATTACAGGGAGTACCTGGTTCCAGATCAATCAGGTTCACTCTATCAATGTCGGGCAGCTCCTTTATGGCAACCTCTGGATTCACAATGATGCGCCCTCTCCACCCTGAATGCAGCTCTAAATCATTCAGTCCTATCTTGGTGTACCCATTTTCTATACCAATGATATCTCCCCTCTTCAAATTTAAAGCAATATCTGCTTTGTCATTCCATAAACATAACCGTATCTCTCCTGTATCATCCACCAGTGATAATGAAGCCACCTTGCCTGTTCCCCCATTCTTTTTAAATTCCCGTATGCCGTACAGCTGTCCCACTCTGCCCACCACATCTACATCTGCCATTTCTTCTTCTAATCCTGCTATGGGAGTGTATGCTGTTTTACATTCAGGTAATCCCTCATCTTCTTTTACTTCTACTGTGCAGCAGGCAGCTCCTCGTCTGGAAGGGGATAAATGGATTTCAACCCCTCCTCGAAAGCCTTTTTTGACATATCCTCCTTTCACTTCGATGATATCTCCTTTATTCAAGTTCACAGTTCCATCTGCTAAATCATTCCAGAACACTACTCTGGTGCTCCCTGTTTTATCCATAATTTCCACATTGGCCACTTTTCCTGTTCCAGAATCTCTTTCAAACGTCTTAATGGCAGAAACACAGATGACCCGGGCCCGCAACAGTATATCACCCATTCCCACTGTCAGGTCTCTTATCTGCAAATGCTGATGGGGCCGTTCCACTCGCAAATCAACGCCCAGATCAGCGGCCACGATTAAGGCTGCTCCCTCTTCAGAGAGAAGGCCGCCGAACTCATCAATTTTCTCTTTTATCTGTTGTTGAAATTCTTCCTTTGCAATCTTCCCTTCCACCTTCGAGAAGATCTGCTCCACGTTCATGGCCTCTGGTAAGGGCTGAGCACTTATAACCTTTTGGTGGGTTTCCACTCTACTAACGGTGGATCATTCTTCCTTCAGCATCCTGAAGGAGAGAAAAAATGCATTTAATGCATTTAAATGATGCAATTGTGATGTCTTTGAGGAGGCAAATAGCACGAAAAAAGAAAAGGAAAAGAGATACCTAAAGCCCTTTGAAGGCCACTGCCAAAATCGATATAATTCCTGACAACGCTAGGAGAGCAGTCCCGTATGCAGCATAGGCAGTACCGTAGGCCAGAATAATCCCGATTATCCACAGCAAAACGCAGATATACCAAGTGATTTTCTTTGGTGGTGTTAATTTCATGGATATCACCTTCTAGAAATTTGTCTCCATCTATATAAACATATCTGCATATGAAGATATTCTTGTGTTCTTCTGATGTAGAGAGTGTGTTACATTGTCAATCAAAACTGCGTGGGCGGCCTATAGTCTGTCTTCTGTACGTGGCAACGCCACCTGCGGCATTCCACTCAGCGACCCACCTTTACCTCTGGCTGGGCTTTCATCAGCATCATTTGGTCTTGCATGACCGTAAGGGAGCTTTTCACCGCTTCCACCACAATCATCGACAGATGGGCTGTCTCATCATCATCTTGTAGAGGCCGTGTTGTTTCTGTGCTTTACCCTGACTTTCGCCAGGCTCATGAAGAGCTACGGTTCCCAACCTCATGGACAGAACTTCCTCAGACATGGCGTCCGAAGCCGCCGACCGCCCACACTACTACTATTGATTCACTGCATAAAAAGATATTCTATCCAGGCCATCCAAGCAATGTCTAACATTAGCAGAGCTGTTAGAACAGAGGAAAACTTAGATTTCTTTTTAGAACAGATTTCCAGCTATTTATATAAATATCTAACTAGAAAATTTCGAAAAGTTTATAAATATATATCACATTCTTATTAACACTAAATAGGAAGAAAGGAGGTGATTTAATGGAACTCCCCAAGGTTGAAGACTATGTGGACTCTACTTGTGTAGCTTCAAGCATGGTTTACATGCTCTTCTAAAACAGATATCTGTAAAGATTCCCAAAACCTTTTTCTCTTTTATTTTGTTGATGCATGAAAAAGTTCAGTTTGCAGTTAAATGCACACACTCCCTTCTTTTGCTTCTTTGGGAAACCTCTGATACCAATTTTGATTTAAATGTGAAATTACCACATTTCTATCTTTCCAGCCAACAGAGCAGTGTACATGCAAATAATGAAACCAATGAGCTAAATAGGTTCCGAAAACCTTATAAGCACTCTGAAACACTTTCGGATATCTCTATGAAAGAGAGGAGGTGAACATAACAGAACTTCCAGAAGCTGGGAACTGCAGATTCTGTCCAGATAGCTTAATCTGCTATTCTTCGAGAAATGTTCTCACTTGCAGTGGAAGCGTCACCTGCTCATGTATTGACGAACAGGAGAAGGTGTTGCCATGGATATCAAAAATATACTGAAAGATGGAAGAAAAAAAATTGTAGAATTGCTCCGGATTGAACAGTTTTTGTTATTGTTTTCAATCGTGCTGGCACTGGTCATTTTTGGGGATTCACTGTATTACAGTTTTTTGCCCCTCTTCTTTGAAGAATTTGGAATCCATGTGGGTGATATTGGGGACTATTTCACCATCTTTTTTCTGGCAAGTGCACTGGTTTCCATTCCCGCAGGATTCATTTCTGATCGAATGGGAAGAAAACCCCTCATCAGCAGCTCTCTTCTCTTTTTGGCTGCTGTTGTTTTCGGGTATTCACTTGCAGAAACGAATTTCCATTTAATGATTTTGAGAGTGATGCATGGGGCTTCATTTGGCTTCATATTTCCCATAGCTCGAGCGTACGTGATGGACAAGACCACAGAAGAGAATCGAGGACAAACCATGGGTGCTTTTGTTTTTGTTATTACTATTGCTCAGATGGCTGGACCAGCAATAGGAGGGTTTCTGAGGGAACGCATGGGAAGTTTTCATCCTTTGTTCTATATTGCGGCATTCTTTGCTGTGGGAGCAGCTGTGTTTCTGTTGATTGCAGTAAGGGATTTTGGTACAGGATTTACCGTACAGAAGATGAGGTTACCCACAAGGGAACTCATTCATAATAGAGTTTTTGCAGTTGTTCTTTTGATGTTTGGAATGCTTTTTCTCGCTGGCGGCATTCTCATTCCCATTGTATCGCTTTTTGCTATGAAGGAGCTTGGTATGGATTACAGTGTACAGGGGTGGCTCTTTTCAAGCTACACCCTTATTTATGCTATTTCTCAGCTGGTGGCTGGAGATCTTTCAGATAGATACGGGAGAAAAACTCTTCTGGTATACCCACTCTTCTTCTATGCTGTAGCTGCCCTCTTTTCAGGATTTTCTACCTACTCCTGGATGTTTTTTGCTATATATATATGTATTGCCCTAGGATCTGGCCCCTATTCCACTGTTGCCTACAGTCTGATTGGAGACAAGGTGAAGCAGGAGCTGCGGGGAACTGCCAGTGGGGCCATCACTACTGTGCAGAATGTCGGGCTAATTGTGGGACCACTAGTGGGTTCAAAGATTGCAGATGCATCCAACTTACGGATTCCCTTTTTTGTGACCGCTCTGGTGGTTTTTGCGACCATTGTTATGCTTTTTATTCTCCTGCCCAAAGATAATAAAGAGGTGGATACATGATCCCTGAAAGACGTGAGGATGTGATCTGTCGTGAAGAAGAATTTGGTGCTATTATTTTTGATCCTGAGGCTGGACGAATGCACAAAATAAATAAGACAGGATTATTCATCTGGAACCTGTGTGATGGGAAAACTGATGTAGATGCAATAGCAGAGACGCTGGCTGAAAGTGAGGAAGAATCTTCAGCACCTGTGAAAGACGCAGTGAAAGCGTTTTTGAAGGATATGAATGAGAGAAAACTGATCAGGTGGCACTGAATGATGTTCTCAGTTCCCACCTACGTGTACCTGCAAGTGTCCAGAGAATGCAGGGGTTGTTCCCTTGAGTGTTATGCACCCCCAGATGGGAGTTCTCTTACATTAAAAGAAGCTAAATTGATAGTGGACATGCTCTCAGAAGCAAAGGTGTTCATCGTGTTAATAGATGGTGGAGAACCTTTGTTGTGGGACGAGATTGCAAAGCTGGTCCATTACTTCAAGAATAGAAGTATAGCTACAGCCATAGTGTCTGGTGCTGAAGATATATCAGAGGCAGAATCCTTGAAGAAAGCAGGGCTGGATATGATTCAATTCCCTTTAGAAGGTCCAGAAGAGTACCATGATACAATCCGGGGAGAAGGAAGTTTTCACAACGTGCTTGAAGCTGTCAATGCTTTTTGTAACCTAGGTATCTACACCCACATAGGGACTGTAATGACCCCTTCCAACCTCTGCTATTTGGAAGAAATTTCTGACATTGTGTCAGCCCTGCCGGTGAGGGTGCACAGAATTCTCAGGTATATCCACCCTACAGAGTATTTGACCCCAGAACAGTGTGTTGATGTTCTGTCTAGAATTGCCCATCTGATGGAAAAGGGAAGAGCAATTACCCCTACCAATTGTTATACCTTTGCAAAGCAAACCCCTTTTGCCAAAAAGATGAACTTAACCAGATTCCAAGGATGTGTGGGAGGAAAGACTTCTGCAGTGATTACCTGCGATGGATATGTGGTGCCCTGTCCTCATTTTGCTTCCAAAGACATTGCTGAATCGATAAATGCTCCCCGTATTTGGGATGAAGATATGAAGACTATCTGGCAGGAATGGGATTTCCTGAAAGAATTTCGTCAAGGACTAACAGAATGCCAGAACTGTCCAGATCTCTCTCTATGTGGTGGATGCAGAGCTGCTGCCTATTGTGTTACTGGATCATTAGAGTGTGACCCTGGTTGTCCATTCAGTAACGACTATGTAAAAACAGAAAAATGAAGAGAATGTTGAAATGAGAGAAGAAACAAATGAGAGACTATAGTGGGGGAGAGAAAGCAAACATCTCTTTAGATTAAAAGAGTGATTTTTTATATAGAAAATCGAAAGATTTATAAACACTAATTGTAATGATTTAATACTCTCGTATAGGAAGAAAGGAGGTGACTCAAATGGAATTCCCAAAGGTTGAAGACTATGTAGATTCCACCTGTGTAGCTTCAAGCACGGTCCGAATGCTCCTCTAAGATAGATATCTACAGAGATTCCCAAAAACCAACTTTTTCTTTTTTATTTTGTTGATGCATGAAAAAGTTCAGTTTGTAGTTAAATGCACACATTTCCTTCTTTTGCTTCTTTGGGAAACTTCTGATATCAATTTTGATTTAAATGTGAAATTACCACATTTTTATCTTTCCAGCCAACAGCAATGTACATGCAAATAATGAAACCTATGAGCTAAATAGGTTCCGAAAACCTTATAAGCGCTCTGAAACACTTTCGGATATGAAAGAGAGGAGGTGAACATAACAGAACTTCCAGAAGCTGGGAACTTCAGATTCTGCTCAAATAACTTAATCTGCTATTCTTCGAGAAATGTTCTCACTTGCAATGGAAGCATCACCTGCAAAGGAATAAGAACAGCAAAAAATAAGAAATATAAAGGTGTAATTGATGAGGAGGATATCGTGACACTCAGTTCTCCCCTTCGGGTAACGTGGGATCTAACCACAAAGTGCAACCTATCCTGTAGACATTGCTACAATACTTCCTGCCTAACGGGAGAAGGATCTCCCCCCAATAGCCTCCATACTATTGCTGAAAAACTTGCTGATACAGGATTTTTTTTCGTCACCCTGAGCGGTGGTGAGCCACTGATGGAACCACAAATCTGGACCCTCATCCAGATGTTCAATGATAAGAAAAAATTAGTGGAATTGGCCACAAATGGTACCCTTATCACTGAAAAAGTGGCCAAGAAAATAAAAAACTTCAACATCAACTCAGTTCAAATCAGTATTGACGGGTTAAGAGAAACACATGACTATCAGCGAGGAGTAAAAGGTTGTTTTGATAAGTCTTTGAAAGGGGCAGAATACTTGTTAAAAGAGGATGTTCCTGTCATTGTAAGTACTGTGGTGTGGCAGGAGAATGTGGAGGAGGTCCAGCCATTACTGGAGATTTTACTACAAGTAGGGGTGCATGGATTTCGGGCTACCAGGTTAATCTCCATGGGGAGGGGAAAAACTTCTAAATTAGAACCTTTAACTAGAAACCAGATCAAATCGTTAACCCTGCATATGCTAGACCAGCGGGGAAAGCTTCAGGATCAGATTCAAATTCTTCTCGATGAATGCATCAGTTTTCTGGGAGAAAAAATCCATGAGTATGGGCTTTCCTGGTCTGGATGTCCTGCAGGGAGAACAGAATGCGCTGTCGATTTCAAAGGAGATGTGTACCCCTGTGTTTTCTTAACCTATGATGAGTTTTGTATGGGAAACCTTTTGGAATCCAGTTTTGATGAGATCTGGCATTCAGAAAGATTTGTAGATTTCAGAAAAATAGAGAGGGTATGCAGCTGTGAAATAGCAGACTTCTGCAAAGGAGGATGTCCCGCAGCTGCCTATGGAACATACGGAGATATCACCCGGAAAGATCCTTATTGCTGGAGGAATAACCATGAGTAATAGGTATTTGTCAGCCCCCAACAGTGTGGTATGGGATATCACCAACAGATGTAATTTGCGATGCAGACACTGTTATGTAAAAGCTGAAAGTAAGGGTAAAAGCGGGCCCTCTATCAAAGAGGCCAAGGCCATCATGGATCAGTTGAAAAAAGCAAAGGTGTTCACATTATCCTTTTCAGGAGGAGAACCCTTAATGAGGGAGGACCTATATGAACTGCTGCAGTATGCCACCAAATCCTTTGTGGTGGATGTGGCTACCAATGGGCTGCTCATCGATGAGGAAACTGCCCGAAAACTGAAAGCTACTGGCATTGCTTATGTGCAGTTGAGTTTAGATGGACTGGAAGAGGCACACGACTACTTGAGAGGAAAGAAGGGAGCATTTCAACAGCTGATGAAAACCACTACCATTTTAAACAAGGTAGGACTTCGATTTGGAGTTACCTCTGTTGTGCACAAGAGAAACTTTGATCAGGTAAGAGAGATGATTGAACTGGCAGAAGAGATAGGGGCCTTTACTATTCGGTTCTATCGGTTAATCTACACAGGAAGGGGAAAAGACCTCTCTTCACTGGATATTACACCCTTAGAATACAAACATGCACTTGAAGATATATACAGCTACCAGGGAAAAATCCGAGCTGTGGCAGATGAAGCCTTTGGGTTTCTGTTGCACGGAAGGGAGAACCCCCATCAATGGGTGGGGTGTGAAGCAGGGAGAACATTAGCTGGAATAAAAGCAAACGGACAGGTGGTACCCTGCCCAATGTTTGAAGATCCTGTTTTCTATTGTGGGAAGGTACCAGATGAAGACTTTACAGATATCTGGAAGAATTCGCCTGTGCTAGAAAAATTCAGGGAATTAGATAACATTCAGGGGAGATGCCATGATTGTCAGTATTTACACCAGTGTGGAGGAGGATGCAGAGCTGCAGTGTATGCAAAAACAGGAGATTTGTTCGCTTCAGATTACCGCTGTATTGTGGAGGAGATAGAATGAACAGTCCATTGACTGTATACATGGAATTAACTCGAGACTGCAATTTATCGTGTAGTCACTGTTTGATCAAGAAAGAAAAAGTAGAAATGAATGTGAAAAAGGCCAAAACACTACTAGATCAATTGGTGAAGGAACACGTATTTAAAGTGTACTTCACAGGAGGAGAACCCCTTTTGTTTCCTGGATTATATGAGTTATTGGAACATATCAAGGGAAAGCCTCTCTGGAGCTTGATGCAGACCAATGGGCTATTAATAACAGATAACGTAGCTGAAGCCCTGAAGAATGCTGGGTTAGGTGCTTGTGATCTGTCTGTATATGGGATTACACCAGAAGTACATGATTCCATCACTGGCTCACCTGGTTCTTTTGAGAAGGTATTTTCTGCAGTAGATACGTTGAATGCTCACGGGATGAAAACATTCATCTCCTTTGTGGTGGTCCAGCCAAATGTACATCAGCTTTCCCAGTTTCTAGACTGGGCATTCCAGAAAGGCATTCCTTTGGTTCATATTCGCAGGTTTATCCCGCGATACTCGAAAGATGAACTAGTACCAGACATGGATATAGTCAGATCTTTTTTCAGAGAGTACTCCCCGCGATACGAGGAGTACGATAAAAAAGGACTCCATTTCGAGATAGAAGAAGCATTCAAAATCCAGGAAGTGGAAAAGGACAGATGTCCCGCAGGAATCCAATTGTGTCATGTGACTGCAGAAGGAAACATTACCCCTTGTCCGTATATTGATGTACAGGGAGAATCTGTTTTTGAACAAGGGTTCCACCCTTTGTGGGAGAACTCTTCTTTGCTGCAGAAAGCACGGAATGCAATAATATCTAAAGGTAAGTGTGAACCATGTGAATATGCCTCAGAATGCGGGGGAGGGTGTATTGCTGCTGCCTACAGGGTTACCGGCACATTTAAAGAACCTGATCCTTACTGTTTGGTTCATCCCGATTCTGTGTGACCAGTTTTTCTCCCAGCAAGGCTCTAATGTCTTTTCAGATCATTTTCTAGATCTATTGTTACTCAAAAGAATTAAAAAGAAAGAGTTTCGAAAAGTTTATAAACACTGACCACATTAGATACTTGCGCATAAAGCAAAGGAGGTGACCAGAATGGAATTTCCAAAAGTTGAAGACTACGTAGATTCAACTTGCGTAGCTTCGAGCACAATGATAATGTTGCTTTAGGATGAGCATGATTGCGTTTGCTCAAAAATTCCTTTTCTTTTTTTGTTTTATTTCTGTATATCCGGTATTTCATGGAGCAATCTCTCTAATATGTCTTCTCTTTCTAAAAGAGCAACAAATACACTTGAAGCTACAATATCAGCAGTAGTTCCAGGGTTAATACCTTTTTTGAAAAGGAAATTGTCCCATTCTTTCAAAATTTTCAAAGAAAAATCCTTTAACAACTTCCCAGCCCTTTCACTGACATTTCTTGCCATTTTTTTGCCAAATCTTCTCAGTACTAATGAATCCGGATATTCACTCAAGATTTTCAAGTACAGCTCTATGATAGCTCCACCTTCTATCAAGAATTGAGCACCAGAAAAGGTAATGGGAAATCCAGAAATCCATTCAGATGCTATAGTGTCCCAGGCTGAAGAGGTAACAAAGAGGTCTAAGAGTGTCATATTCTTAGCTCTTATGGACGACATTCCTTTATCAAATCTTAGATCAGGGCCTTTAGGTGGTTCTCCAAGAAAAGTGCCAGAAAATTGTGCAGCTTCAGCAAAGTGCACTGCATCTTCTTTCGTGGTTTGGTGTACCAGTTCATTCACCGTCTTCTGCAGCTCACGACCTTTAGAGGCTGCCACAGCAAGGGGTACAAAAAGCAGAATAATACCGAAATTGGTATTTGCAGGAATATATGTGACCCTGTCTGCAACTGCTTCTTTTATGAACATACCCAGGTGGCCCTCACTGCTGTTCAATATCTTCTCTATACTTCTCCTTAGCAGGACAGCACTCACCACAAGATCAATGAACCCTTCTCTCCCCGGATAAATGTTCCCTGGTTTGAATGTACCAGCTTCTATGATGCATGCTAATTCAGAAGCCTCCGGGATGCTCATGGACTCCAAAAGAGAATGTGCAATTTAAAGGTTCACTCTCCAAGTGCAGGAGCCCCTGGCCACGATATTCATCATTTTGCCTGTTCTGCTATCAATCTCATAATTAGCCTACCAGTAATTGTGAATCAGAAAATACCCATACAGCATCAAAAATACCATTCCCTGCCACCATCTCAATTTGTATCCCATCCGCATGAACACCAGCAGCAACACTGTAATCACCATCATCAATGGAATGTTAAAGTACAGCAAATTTGCATCTATCTTCAATGGATTAACTATTGCTGAAACCCCAACCACCCACAATATATTGAACGTGTTGGCACCTAGAATATTCCCCACAGAAATTTCCTCATAATCCTCTCTCAGGGCTCTCAAAGAAACAGCAAACTCAGGAAGTGATGTCCCCAGCGCCACGATAGTGGACCCAATTGCAGACTCATACACATCTAATGCAAAGGCAATGTGAATAGCACCACTCACCAAAAGCCTGGCCCCAATAAAAATTCCAGTTCCACCTCCCACAAGTCTCAACATTACTTTCCACGTCGATTCTACTGGAATATCTGCCAATTCTGTAGATACTTCCATGATTTCCCTTCTCGAATGTTTCTCTTTACTCAGTACCCATAAGTATACGAAAAATAATGTCAACAAAATTACTCCTTCCACCTGGAATATATCTCCCATAACAAAGAAAACAAACAGCATACAAACCAATAACAAAGTAACCCCGTACCGTTTCAATACCAAAGGTTCCACAGAATATCCTTCCAAAATCATGCAGGTTCCCAAAATTAAGGCAATATTGGTGATATTACTTCCTACTACATTCCCTACTGCAATTCCTCCCGACCCTATGTGGGAAGCCATCACAGAGGTCATAAACTCCGGCAAAGTGGTACTTGCAGAAACCAAAGTTAACCCAATCACCAAATCAGATACCCCAACCCTTCTGGCAGTTTCTGCAGCAGCAGTAACAAAGTACTCACTCCCCTTCCATAGAAGGACAAAGCCGATACTGATGAACGCAATATCACCGATCATGATGGTACTCACTTTCGACCTATTAAAAAGATTTAGGGTTTGACCGCTTCCACCACTAGAAAATCTGTGGTCTGCTCACCTCGTGAGAAGTCGCCATACAGGTGCTGGACTGTGAAATTGGCTTTATCCAAAAGCAGAAGTAACTCTCTCTTGTAAATGAGGCTGACTGTAGAGGATTCGACAATTCTCTTGGTCAACTCTTGCTGTGTATAGACTTCAAAGATCAACGTGGTATGCAGTAATTGATTGGTGAAATCGGGACGGTGGCAAATCCATCTCCTTACTACGTCACCTTCAACCTCTTTGGTGTCGATTAGGGTGAGGGCAGTACTGTAGGACTGGCCAGGCAGCATCAGATCAAAAGCAAATAGTCCTCCTTTTTCCAGGTGATTATGGATGCATTTCAAACAGTTTAACTGGTCTTCAGTAGTGATACAATGGCTCAATCCTGAAGACGGTATGTATATATAAGGAAAGGTCCTGGATAATTCAAAATCAGTCATTTCTGCAGTGACGAGGGAAATCCTTTTCTGTACTGCTGCAGGCTGCAGAGAAATTTTCTGACGAGCTACCTCCAGCATCTGCTCACAATTGTCAATACCCCAGACCTCAACCTGGGCCTTGGCCAGCTCCAAGGCAACTCGTGCTGTTCCCACCCCCACCTCCAAAGCAGCACCGTACTGTTTTCCCAGATGTTTGTAGTAGCTGATGTCTGGTTTTTCTCCAAACAGGTCGTAGTATTGGGCAGATTTTTCATAACCCATAGAAAAGCAGATTCTTTAATAGATAAAAATCTTTGTATTCTCAAATGGTTCACTGATTTTGCGCAATATCATTTGACTACAAAACAGATACAAGCGGAAATTTAGGAAATGAACTTCAGTTCATTGATGGTCTACTTCTCTTGAATTGATTCCTCCTTTTCCCTTTCTTTTTCCTCTTCCCTTTCTGCCATTAACCTTATTTTATCTCTTAGAAGTTCTTTGATATCTCTGTACTGTAAAATTTCTCTCACCTTTTCTCTTATCCTTCTCCTCAATGTCCTGTACCCGTCGATATCAACGCTGTACAGTCGCTTGTAGCACCTCCAGCAAAAGACTGCATCACTGGAATTGAGTGCTTTGCAGTACGGACATCTCTTCATGCTGGGCACCTTTTCTCTAATTAATAAAAACCTACTGCTCTCTTCTTACGATTACCGCAACGTAACCGAAAAATCCCACTATGAGACCCATCATAAGCCCGATAGCACCTCCAAATGTCCCGCCCACGTATTCTCCAACCTTCATTAAAATAAATCCCACTATCAGAGTGGAGGCAGCTAGCTGTATAGGGATGGAAAGCTGGGATGAACCTATCTTTGAGCTAACCATGTTCTTTGAATCTCACCACCAGAACAGGAATGGGTGCATGTCTCACCACTCTTTCAGCCACACTGCCCACCAGCAGATGCGAAAATCCACTCCTTCCCAATGTACCCATGACCACCAGATCGTGGTCTTTGGCATGTTCAATAATCTCATTGGCAGGGTGACCTTCTGCTACCACTGGCTCCACATCCACTCCCATTTCTTTGCCCTTTTGCACAACTTTTTCTACAATTTCTTTTCCTAATTCTCTGTGTTCTTCTATCTGTTCTTTCAGCAGCAGCGACGTGGGGCTGGCAATGGAGCGCGAAGGGTGCGTCACTTCTACCACGTACAGAGCAGTTACCGACGCGCTTGATCTCTTGGCCAAGGTAAGTCCATGTCTAACAGCTTCTTCAGAATGTTCTGATCCATCTGTGGCAATCAAAATCTTTTTGTACATTGCTTTACCTGTTGCAGTCAGCTTATATATTTTTTGATGAAGACTGCACATCTTGCTACACAGAGACTTCTCGAAAATGAGGCATGCACTTTACCAGGTTATAGCAATCCCATTACTGCCAGAATATTGACGTAGATTACTCCCAAGACAATGACAAATGCCACGATCACGATGATGGTAAAATAGATATTTTCTGCTTTCAACAGGACATAATCAACTAAGTATATGGTCAGAAAGATAAATACAGCAAAAAAGAGCGTACAAATCGGTGCAAGTGCAGACAAAACAAAAAAACACCCTATTCCTATGATAATCTCTATGAGCCGTACTTTGCTCCGTTTTTCTTTATTCAGTCGTATGTCTTTCAGGCTAACCTTCGCCTGCTCATAAAATGGACTCCTTTTTACAATAATCCATACACCACCCACCAAAAGGACGATTTCCACTGTGATTATTCCATTTTTTCTGTCAGAATCCTGTATCTGTGAAAGATCTGATTCTGCTCCGGTGAACTTCATCATATGCAGTGACTTTCCTGCATCGATCACTGCCCATAAGGTGCCATCATCAGATTGTGTCACTTCCACGTTATACGCAGATCCAGTTCTGGTCACTGGAATGGGATCTGACCATTCCACACCATCTGATGAGTACAGCATAAATACTGACCGAGATTTCTCGATGAAGAACAGAACATACTGACCATTTTGCAATTGGAGAAACGCTGTACCACTACCTACTGGAATAGTGTATTCATCACTCCATACTGTTCCATTCCTGGATGTTCTCATACGTGTCTCATCTTTTGGAGAAATTGCAGAATACACTGCCCACAATGTTCCCTGGTTATCCAGGCAGATGTCAATGCATGTAGAGCGTGACACATAGGATGTTTCAGTAACCGGTCTGAGCCAGGGCATTGAAACTGGTGTATCCCACTGGAAATTCTCATCAGCTTTGTGAATGGTGCATTCTGCATACGCTGAACGTTGATCTTTGTACCCTTTAGAGAAATGATACCCCATGATAGCCAGTCCGCCATCAGGTGCAGTTTCAGCTGAACATATAGAATATCTATCTGCATCGAGAGGATAAATCAACCAGGGCTCACTAAGTGTTTCATCACCTCGCAAAGAAGCTGCGTAAACTCCTGCACCATGACCAGGAGCTTCTGATTTTTCAAGCCACAGCAGCCAGACATCACCATTTGGTCTTCTCAACCAGCAGGGATTGTGAAATTCTGTGTAATATTTGGGCAGTTCTTCTGGAAATTCAAAAGAAGACCATCTAACCCCATTTTCAGAATACATTATCTCAATTTGTGTAAGTTTTTCTGTAGCAAGCCATAACCTATTATTATGGGATAGCAAAGAGGGGGATTCCCCTTTGTGAAAAGAATGACGGGTATACGTCCAGGCTGGGGTGAACAGATGTGTTGTATTCAGCACCATGAATATACCCACACCTAGAAGACACAAAACAATAAGAAATGTGATATGCCGCTGTAAAAGCTTAATCACATATGTAAATACGTTCATGGTATCCTCCTGGGTTAAAGGCTACTACACATTGCTGCCTCTTGCTTATAAACCTTTCAATTCTTTTTCAGTCAAATGTCACGTCATAACCAGGGACCAGGTATTATGGCCACTTAACCGTTAGAGTTTCACCAGAGAATAGAAATTCTCTCCCATGGGCAATCCTGCATCGCCAATGCTGATTATCACAAAAACACCGTAAATTGAAGCTCCACTTTTCTCTGCCAATTTGATTAGTGCTCTCTGGGTTTCTCCAGAACGTAATACATCGTCTACAATTAACACTTTCTCATTTTTATGTATAGCATTTTGAGGCAGGTACAGAGACATCAATTTCCCAGACGAACTGGGCACATATGTTTCTTCAATATAGTTGGTAATGCCCACTTCCCTAGTTTTCCTGGCATAGACTGCATCCACTCCCAGACGGAGGGCAATACTGCAGGCTAAAGAGATACCATCTGTTTCTGAGGTGAAGATTTTCTCTGTTTCAAAAAATCGCTCTGCCACCTGTTCTGCGATTTCTTTCAGCAGCAATGTATCATACAAAATGGTTGAATTGTCAAAATAACCATCTTCGTCACATTGTATCCTTCTTTTGATTTCATTTTTCACAGAATACCTCTTTCTGAACTGAGAAATAAATTCTTTTGCCCGCTCTTCATTGGGCAGAACCTTTCCCATGATGTACCTGTTTAAAACGGTGGGGGGCAGATCCAGCATTCGGGACAATTCAGCGTAGGTATGTTCCTTTTTGAACATCTTTAGATATTCCACAGAACGAATCCGCAGTTTCATACTCTCAGCCATATTCATACACAGAATCATGTCAAATATGTTTATAAGTTTTCCCATTATTCATTCATTTATGTTAGCAGTAATCGACTTTGGCAGCCAGTACACCCACCTGATTGCCAGGCGCATACGGCAGCTACACGTGTATTCAGAAATATTTCCTGCTTCTGTTTCTGCAGATACTGTAAGAGGAGCGGAGGCAGTCATACTATCAGGTGGACCTTCCAGCGTGTACCGGGAGAATGCTCCCAGAAATGAGGAATTACTTGACTGGCTGTATACAGAGAACATCCCTACACTAGGTATTTGCTACGGGTTACAGCTGCTGGCTCATCACTTTGGAGGAAGAGTGGTGCGAGGAGAACAAAGAGAATACGGTACTGCAGAAGCTACAGTTGATGATGATCCATTTTTTGAAGGATTAGAAAGAAGGCAAAACGTATGGATGAGTCATGGAGATCACGTAGAGACATTACCACCACAATTTGAAAAGATTGCTTCTACAGAGAATTGTCCTCATGCTGGGATTCGTCACAAAAGGATGTATGCAGTGCAATGGCATCCTGAGGTGCACCATACAGAGCACGGAATGGAAATGCTTTCCAATTTCCTGGATATATCCAACGTGAAAAGGGATTGGTTCATGGGAGATTATGTAAACCGCTCAATACAGCACCTAAGAGAGGAAATTTCAGGAAATGCAGTCATTGGGTTGAGTGGGGGAGTAGACTCGTCTGTTGCTGCTGCTCTGGTCAGTGAAGCCATTGGAAACCGGTTGACAGCTGTTTTTGTGGACCACGGGTTGCTCAGAGAAGGGGAATCAGATCATGTGCAGAAATACTTTGCAGGAAAAGTCAACTTGAAGATGATTTCTGCCAAAGATAGATTTTTTTCTAAGCTAGAGGGAGTGTATGACCCTGAAAAAAAGAGGAAGATTATTGGAGAAGAATTCATTCGTATATTTGAAGAAGAAGCTGAAAAAATAGGAGCAGATACACTAGTGCAGGGTACGATCTACCCGGATCGTATAGAAAGTGGGGTAACCCAGAATGCAGATGTGATCAAATCACACCATAATGTAGGTGCATTACCTGAGATGATGCAGTTTTCCACTATTGTGGAACCTTTGAAGGATTTATATAAAGATGAGGTACGGGAGGTAGGGAAAACCCTGGGGTTACCGGAGGAGATTTTGAAGAAACATCCTTTTCCTGGACCAGGTTTGGCAGTGCGAGTTTTGGGAGAAGTGAATGACACCACTATAGATATGTGCAGGAAGGCATGCAGGATTGTGGAAGAAGAACTGCAAAAAAGTGGGCTGTACGAGAAGGTCTGGCAGGGATTTGCTATCCTTTTTCAAGACCGTGTAGTGGGAGTAGTAGGGGATGAACGCAAACTAGGAAGGGTGGTGGGTATTCGCATTGTGCAGTCACTGGATGCGATGACAGCTAATTTCGTCAAAATGGACTGGGACATCCTGGGGAAGATGTCCACCAGAATAACAAATGAGATCTCTGATGTGGTGTCTGTGGTGTATTTTGTGTCACATAAACCTCCCCAGACCATTGAGGCATTATAAGACGTGGTCAATCCAATCACAGTCATAGAATACATATAGATGATCCTTCTTGGAGATAGAGGATGCAAAGGAGTCTCCCTGTAAGAAAACGATTGCCCCAGTAAGGCACAGAAAACTCATGATCATCAAATATGTTAGCCCTACTCATTTCTTTTCTAATAACTTCTGCAGGGTCTTTAGTCTGTTGCTAATCCTTAAATCTTCTAGAAGTTCTTTAAACTTGTCAAGATTGGCATTTATTTTCTGGTGCAACTTCATGCCATCACTTGGCAGCCCATACTTCTCCACTTTCACGTTGGATTCTTGTGCCGCTTTCAATAGCCATTCTTCTAGTCTTGGACACAAGACAATAACATAATTGTCTCTGCTGCCATCATGTAAGACTCTCAATTCATGCTGAACTATCTCATCTACTACCCTCATACGTTCAATATATGAGGGCTGCACCCTCAGAGGGTCTTCGTCCACTAATCCTATGCAATCTTGTTGCTTCTGCAGATTCTTGCAGATCTCAGATTTGCCCCCTGCATGGATTATATATTTTTTGTGAATTCTGGTTATAGATTTTACTAATGTGCGGTCTGGTTTGCATTCGACATAGACTATTTTCATTCATGCCCCTCAACAAACCGTTCTATATTGAAGAAAATATCTATTCCCATGTCCATTACTTCCTGTAATTCTTTCCCTCCTAGAGGTTTGACCTTTGTTTGGTAGTCTTCAAAATAGGTTATAAAGATCTTTATTTCGTCTCTAGGTGTCTTTTCCAGGACTGAAAGAAGAAAATAAGGATTATGAGTAGAAATGAAATACTGATTATTCTTGTCCAGAGCGATTCTTTCTGCAAGAAACTTGGTATAATAAGGAAAAGCATGGGACTCGGGCTCTTCAAAGATAAGTATTGAATCTTCATTGGAGCTTATTGCAGCAAAATAGAAGACAATTCTCTGAAGAGTTTCGGATACCAGAGAATAGGGGAGAGAAATAAATATGTCCTCATACTGCTTTAAGACCTCTATCTTGTTTTCTTGAGGCTTGAAAATCAGTCTCAGTCCAAATGGGGCAAATAGATCACTGACTGCAGACTTCAGTTGCTTATGGGTCATGAGGACTGTGAAAAGATTCATTCCAGATGGGGGCAGCAAAAATGATGCTTCTTCACCTGGAAAGTCTTTCCTCACCATAAATTTGTAAAATTTGAATGGAGAGGATTTATGAGAGCTATCTGAAGAACCTCTGCCCTCATAGTCGTAGCTAAAATGAAAAACTTTTTCTTCATCTGTACGAC
>Ga0209635_10000596_pt1 | contig 25141 bp, 26 predicted proteins | sample DeeMarSWOR230_32_FD_187463 | JGI IMG/M metagenome (GOLD analysis project Ga0209635, IMG submission 187463) | Marine sediment microbial communities from White Oak River estuary, North Carolina - WOR-2-30_32 (SPAdes) (version 2) | ecosystem: Environmental > Aquatic > Marine > Intertidal zone >...
ACTTCAGTCATGCCGTAAGTGAAGTTGTTTGCACAAATCACCTGTATATCCATGTTTCTACGGGCGGCATGAATAAAGTGATTTCCTCCTATGGCGAAGAGGTCTCCGTCCCCGCTGATTACAACAACTTTCAGTTCAGGCTTAGCTAATTTCACTCCGGTAGCGAAGGCTATGGACCTTCCATGAGTTGTGTGGAAAGAGTCGGTGTTCGTGTATCCTGATATGCGACCTATACAGCCGATTCCGGAAACTACTACGACGTTGTTCAGATCTACGTTTAACTCGTCAAGAGCCTTTACAAAACAGTTCAGTATTATCCCGTTTCCACATCCTTTGCACCAGATGTGAGGAATCATCCCTTTTCTCAAGAAACTTTGGAGAGGATGCATCAATTTCACGCTCATCAGCGTGCCCTCCTTATAGCATCCAGAATTTCTCTCGGTCTGTGTGGCTCTTCACCAAACTTCGGCAGGAAAAAAACAGGAGTTTCCTTTGCGGCTCTCTCCACTTCCCGAACGATTTGTCCGTAATTCATTTCAGGAACCACTATGGCGTCAACTTGCTCAGCAATTTGGGAAATTTGCCAGTCTGGAAATGGCCAAAGGGTTACTAGCCGAAGGAGACCAGCTTTGATTCCCTGCGCTCTCGCTTTTCTTACAGCGCTCAAAGCTCCTCGCGACGTTATTCCATAGGCAACAACAGCTACTTGCGCATCTTCCAGCATGATCTTTTCAACTTTCACAATCTTATCTGCGTTTTTGCGTATTTTGTCACAAAGTCGTTGAACGAGTTTCTTCTGTGCATCAGCGCTTAGGGTTTGTGGACGTCCAGTTTCATCGTGTGTCAGCCCTGTTGCATAGAAGTGGTAGCCTTCTCCAAAGCATGCCATTGGTGGAACTAGGTTTTCGTCTGGACTGAAGGGGTTATATTTCTCTGGCGGAACTCTCGGTTTTCTTCTATTAACAATTCTTATGGCTTCCTTGGCGGGAATCGTGACGCGTTCCCACATGTGTGCAACGATTTCGTCGGCGAGCACAATCACGGGAGTTCGATAGGCTTCTGAGAGGTTGAAGGCTTCAATCGTTAAGTCAAACATTTCCTGCACCGAAGATGGAGCAAGGGCGATTATTTCGTAGTCGCCATGAGAACCCCATTTAGCCTGCATTACATCTTGTTGTCCAGGCATGGTTGGCTGGCCAGTGCTGGGGCCTCCCCTCATAATGTTTACGATAACGCAGGGAGTTTCCGTCATGAAGGCTAAACCTAAATTTTCAACCATGAGACTGAAGCCTGGACCCGAAGTGGCTGTCATGGATTTTACACAAGCGTAAGATGCACCTATAACTGCGGCTAAGGAAGCTAGCTCGTCTTCCATTTGTATGTAAACCCCGTTGACTTCAGGCAAACGTTTGGCAATGCGCTCAGCAATTTCCGTCGCAGGCGTTATAGGATAACCTGCAAAAAATTTGCATCCTGCAGCTATGGCACCTTCGGCGCAAGCTACGTCTCCCTGCAAAAAGTGGGTGCCAGTTAATACTTCTCTTTCCATGTCATTTCTCCTCTCTTTTGAGGTAAATGGCAAAATCTGGGCATAGGCGTTCGCAGAGACCGCAGCCAGTACAGACATCGTTTTTCTTTGCCTGAGGTGGATGAACTCCCCTTGCGTTTAGGTTCTTCGAATATTCCAATGCCTTGACAGGGCAAAATTCGATACAATAACCGCAACCTTTGCAGCGATCTTCAATAATCATAATTTTCATTTTTGCAGCTTTCTTTTCTGCATGAGAAGGAAGTGTTTTTTGTGGAATCGTCACTCTTACTCAATAATATACAATTCTCTGTCTCCGATATAAAGTTTACAAACGTAAAGGTCAAAAAAGCGAGCCACATCCCATATTATCCTCGAAATACGTATATGAAGCAACATCTCAGATGTAGAAAAGGTTGAAAACATGGAGAAAGTGAAAGTTGTTTTGTATGGTGTTGGCGCTGTAGGAAGCCGCATAGCCAAGTTTCTGCTAGAGAACGAAGGTGTAGAAATCGTGGGCGCCATCGACATCGCCGAAGACAAAGTTGGAAAAGATTTAGGTGAAATCTTAGGTCTCAACAATCAGCTGGGTATTGCAGTATCGAACAATCCGGACGACGTTTTTTCCAGAGTTAAAGCTGACATAATTGTTCATGCAACCACTTCATCCTTTAAGGAAGCATATCCACAGATAGCCAAAGCTGTAGAGCATGGGGGCAACGTAGTATCCACTTGCGAAGAGTTGGCGTACCCCTACACAGTTGAACCGGAACTAGCTCAGAAACTTGACGAATTAGCTAAGGAACATGAAGTAACCGTTTTAGGCACGGGAATAAACCCAGGCTTCCTCATGGACACCCTAGCCATCACCCTAACTGGCGTCTGCCAAAAAGTCGAGAGAATCAAAGTGACGAGAATAATAAACGCAGCGAAGCGGAGAGTTCCGTTCCAGAAAAAGATAGGCGCTGGACTCTCGGTTAAAGAGTTTAGGGATAGGATTGAAAGAAAAACCATAACAGGACACGTTGGGCTTGAGCAGTCCATATCCATGATAGCCAGCGCCCTAGGATGGGAGCTAGATGAGATAGAGGTTGATCCTGTTGACCCAGTTGTCGCCAAGGCTTCTGTAGAAAGCGAAGCGATTCGTGTAAAAACTGGTCAGGTGGCTGGTTTGAGGCAATGTTCGAGAGGTATTATGGGCAGAAGGGAAGTGATAACTCTTGACTTTCAGGCGTATATGAACGCAGAAGTGGAATACGATTCAATATCTATCGAAGGAGTGCCAGGCCTTCACATGAAAATAGCTCCATGCGTCCACGGCGAAATCGGAACCGTAGCCATTATTGTCAACTCCATCCCCAAAGTGCTCAAGGCCTCGACAGGCTTGGTTACCATGAAGGATTTACCTATCCCTTCTGCAGTGCTTAAACATATGAGGAAGTACGTACGTCAATGAAAACTGGTGATTTGCATGGTTGCATATATCGGCATTCATGAAAAAGGAAAATTTTCCCTTCTTGACTTACTGAAATCCGTAAAAGATAGACGAGACTTTCACAAAGCAGGAGCGTTGGCCATGTTCATAGGCGTAGTTCGAGGCGAAACTCCAAGCGGCGAAACCGTGAAAAAATTGGAGTTGGAAGCCTATGAGGAAAAAGCTAACGAAGTTCTTGGCAACATCTGCAAAGAGCTTCGAGAAAGGGAGGGTGTGATTGACGTTCAGATTCATCATTTTGTTGGAGAGTTTGGTGTCGGCGAAGACTTGGTTTACGTTGTGGTTGCTGGAGCCCATAGAAAGAACGTGTTTTCGGTTCTGGAGGAGGCTGTGGAACGTTACAAGAAAGAGGCTACCCTATTCAAGAAGGAATCTGTAATCGATGAAATGGGTGTCACAAAGTCATATTGGGTTAGCGAACGTGAAGCTGAAGAAGCTCGTGGAAAACCTAGGGATAGTTTCTGACCCAAATTATGAAAGCCGATATTTTTTCAGCGACTCTTATTTTTCACAGCACACTTCTTTATTGAACACCCTACAATGTTGCGGTCTAACTTTTAATCGATATATTTAAGTTGTAAGGAATCTTCAACTGTTATTCTGGAGATGAACCGAATGGTTGTCCTTGCTTATATTTTGGTTACCTTGAAGTCAGGTGCTGAAAGAGACGTATGTAAAGAAGTTTCCAGTTTCGAAGAAGTCATTCAGGCGGACGAATTATATGGTGAATACGACGCCATCGTAAAGGTGCACGTCGAGGATCTGGCACAGTTGGACAAGTTCCTGACGGACAAACTTAGGGCATTACCTGACATTTTCCTAACGACAACTATGATCGTGGCTAAAGAATATAGACATAAGTAAAACCAATCTTTTGCTCCCATTTTTGTTTTGAGGTTCCAATCTTCTTTTTCTTAGAATAAACCTTTCCGCAAGCCGAATTCGAATCGACTAGCTCCAAGGAGAGAACTTTGCATAGATTATAGAAGAATTCACCATAAATGATAAATCATGACAACTCTGAAAGATAATAAAGTGGTAGACCCCTGCATGATATGCACGTTCTTTTGCGCATATAACGAAAAAGCAATGCACACGCATACCTGCAATGTGAAGAAGCTTGTCTTGTTGGCTTTTGTGTCATCGTTCTTGTTATCGGCAACGCTTGGAAACGGCTTCATAATGCAAGCAGCCTGCGAACAAACAATCAATAGCAATTCCGCCGATGCGTTTCCGCAGGCAGGCAAATTCTATACGCTAGCCGGTCGGAATGTTTATTGGGAAATTATTGACGGAAAAAACATCACGTCCCATTACGAAGAAATCCTTAAGTGGAGTGTACAAGATGTCGTCGGCGATGTCGTGTTTGCCAATTACACATATGTGAATTTATACATTAACCCTGAAACCGGCGAGAACCACACGATAACACTTGACTTTGACCACAAGATCTCAACAAACCGAACTATATTATCGGTGTATTGGAAGTGGATGAGTTTCACTACCGCTGGGTTTTTGAAGTCAGATGAACAGCTGCTCGATGAGAACGTTGGCGAGCACACCCATGCCTGGTTCCCTAAGAACCTTTCCATCGGAGACTACATCCCTATCGGTTGGGAATTTGACACTACCTTCCTTGATGACATGCTGTACGAGGTTGTGGGTGAGGAGGTCATTCAGATTCTTGATGAGAAGCAGGACTGCTGGATAGCGCGCATGCCTCCATCGAATACGACAGATGGAGAAAGAGTGCGCACGGATATGTTCTGGGTTGACAAAGACACGGGGATTCCGCTGAAGATTTACAGTAAAGAACGATCCCTCGATGACTCCAGAGGTTTCACTGACGAGTACGTGCTCGTCCACACGAACATTAACTTGGGACCGGAATCAGCACAGCCTTCGTCGCCAACCTACACCCTGACCGTTCCCACAACTCCGGGTTTCCCAGAAGCTGGCAAATTCTACACGTGGTTTTTCCTTGACGAGGGCTGGTATATGAGCGGCGCGACAAACGTCACCTACTACTCGGAGGGACTTTTCTCATGGTGGGTGGTTAGTGTCACCGATAACGAGGCACGAGTCTATAGGATCGAGTGGTATAATCATGTCTGTGAGTGGGAAGGCGATGAGGAGCTCGAGTCCGTGGAGATTCGCTACTTCAGTTATCGTATAGGCATAACTACAAGAGAAATTCTGGACGCCACTGGCGCGGGCGTGCGCTTTAACATGACCTCTCTCACCTACGATGAGCCCTACGATCTGACTAGCGAACTTGTCGGTGACATCGGAGAGGAAACCTATTGCTGGCTACCGACAAATCTCTACTCAGGAGCCTACGTCAACATTACCTGGACTTTCGACGGATCTCGGCGACTGGACAACGCCACCTTCGCAGTTATAGACGAAGAGATCGTCAGCGCGCTCGATGACGCGCAGTCTTGTTGGGTGCTGTACCTACCATCAACCTCATCGATTGATGGAACATGGAACCATTCACAAACCTGGTACTCTGATAAGGATACCGGAATTCCCTTAAGACTCGTCTGGGAAGGCTGGGCTGTTGACGGAAGTTCAGCCTTTGAGCACAATATTCAACTTATTGACACGAACGTCGATCTTGAGCCATACACCTATTATCTTACAATTACATCTACAGAAGGGGGAACTACAAATCCCCTCTCTGGAACCTATGACTACCCAGCGGGCTCGTCGCTAAATGTAACTGCTATTCCAAATCTAGGTTACTCATTTGACTATTGGTTGCTTGACGGAGAAGAAAGGACGGAAAATCCGATAACCATAGTTATGGATACTAATCATACTTTGGAAGCTTTTTTTGTGGGTGCGCCCGCGATATGGTCATCAGACTATATGGGAAACGAGAAAAATACATTTACTCAGATGGAGACAGTATACGTGACTGTTCCATCAACCGGAAAAAATGTAACATTCTACATAGTAGCTGATCAAACTATCTGGAATGACGGTGACTCTCTAACAGACATATCCGATGGAGCTGAACATTTAACCCTAGGTCCTAGTCCTGGAATCCAAGTCGTTCCTGTATGGGAGACTTCTCTAACACCGGGAATCTACGATATTGTTGAAGACACGAATATCAATGCATTATATGATGCGGGACTTGACAGAATCGATTCCGTGGCTGAAGTCGGTTTCGCTATTGAATATGCTCCCCCAGTAGCTTCATTCACCTACTCGCCATTGGCTCCATGCACCGGCGAAACCGTGATCTTTAACGCATCAGCCAGCTATGACCCCGATGGTAATATTGCCAGTTACAAGTGGGACTTTGGTGACGGCAACATCACAACTGTGTCTCACCCGGTTATAGCCCACACCTACGTGGCGGTTGGCACCTATATGGTGAACCTAACCGTTATCGACAACGATGGACTAACGGGTACCACAATTGAATACATCGTTACGAATAATCTGGTAAGGTCAGTAGATGATTCAATTGGCGATGTTGAGGCTGGTTTTGTCGACATCGTTAGAGGTTCGGTTTTAAGTAATGGAACACATCTCACTGTAATCATCAAACTGAAGGAGCTACCGCATCAATTATATTTTGATGACCCAGAGACACCTGACAACTATCGAGAGTATGAATGGTCACTTTACATCGATGTCGATGGCGATCCTTCAACTGGCGATCCTTCCTTCGATGGAACAGAGGTCTGCATAGGCATAATGCATTTCAAATTTCCTGGAAGTCTACCTGAATACGGTACAATAGTTGACAAAACTCAGCAAAATATTTGGATCTATAACTCAACAACTGGACATTGGCTCTTTGAAGCCTATGTTACCGCAATTGAAGACTTCAGCACGAACTCTTTGATACTGGTTACACCTCTACAGCTAATCCCATGGAAAAACTCGTTGGAATCGTCCAATCTACTTTTTATAACAAGTTATTATCACGATGGGAAAGATTTAGCGTATAGCCTTATTGTGAATGATCCACCACATCAACCTCAACTATCGATTGCACCAAGCCTTGCCATAGAGGACGATGACGACTTGATCGTCACAGTAATTGGACCAACACCAGCAGACCCAGATGGAGACGAAGTCACATACACATACAGATGGCTTGTAGACGTTGGAACCGGAGAATTTCTAGACGACGAACTTGCAGGCAGGGGAAATCACACCGGAAATATGGTTCCAGCGGCAGACACCACTGTAGGCGACATCTGGAGAGTAGAAGTGACGCCACTAGACGAACATGGCGCCGTAGGTCTATCCGCCATAGCGACATGGCAACCAGTGGTTCCTGATGCCACAAAGCCTGTGGCTGATGCAGGTTCAGATCAAACAGTCAACGAAGACACGCTAGTAACTTTAGATGGGTCAAGCTCAACAGACAACGTTGGGATAACAGTCTACACATGGACTTTTACAGACGTAACCACCAAGACTTTATTCGGAGAAAAACCAACCTACACATTCAACATGCCCGGCGTCTACACAATCACCCTAAACGTTACAGACGCTGCCGGAAACTGGGCTATAGATACGGTTGTCATAACAGTTTTAGATGTCACTAAGCCTGTAGCTGACGCGGGTCCCGATCAAACCGTTACCGAAGATGCCCTAATTACCTTTAACGGCTCTCAATCTTCAGACAATGTAGACATCATAAAATACACGTGGGCATTCACCGACGTAACACCAAAAACCTTGAGTGGTAAGAATCCAACATACCTCTTCACAACCCCCGGCACCTACATCGTTACACTAACGGTGGAGGACGCGGCGGGCAACAACGCCACCCACGCGTTTTCCCTCATCGTTCTACTTGACACAGACGGAGACGGAACGCCAGATGTCACGGATCCAGACGACGACAACGATGGTATTAATGATTACGAGGACGCGTTTCCGCTTGATCCAACAGAAACAGTTGACAAAGACGGAGATGGAATAGGCAACAACGCAGACACAGACGATGATAACGACGGTGTTCTCGATATTAATGATGCTTTTCCATTAGATCCAACAGAGTCTGTGGATACTGACGGAGACGGCGTTGGAGACAACGCGGACACCGACGACGACAACGACCAGGTTCCCGACGCTCAAGACGCCTTTCCACTAGATCCTTTAGAATCCTTGGACACCGACGGGGACGGTATAGGAAACAACGCCGATACTGATGACGACGACGATGGCATACCTGACGTGTGGGAAATAGACAACGGACTTGACCCTCTTGACGCCCAAGACGCTTCCCTTGACACCGACAATGACGGATTGATCAACCTTCAAGAATATCTGCAAAACAAGGACCCTAACGTGTATGATGCTGAAGCCATACGAAAACCCCGATCCGTATACATTGTTGCCGAAGTAGCAGTAGCCGCAGCAGCCGTAACCGCAGTAACTGCCGCATTAGCGAGCCTCGGCGGTTTGGGCCAGGCCTTCAATTCGGCTATTTCAAGGCTACCCATCCCTGACAAGCTTAAAGACTTCCTAAAGCTTTATGGTGAAAAAATATTCGAAACGGTCAACAAAGCAAAATTGGAAGCCCTAGAAAAAGCGCCCTTCATTACAAAAGGAGAGCTAGTAGCTCTTGGGATTTCAGCTTTGGTTATGACCATTGTTTTTGGTTTCGTTGAAGCAAACGGTTTGCCTCGCTTTCTAGACCCATTGGTACTTGTAGTAGTAATTCCATCAACGTTGCTTTCCGTGTGCATGGTGAGTGTTGCTGGGGAGATTTCTGAGGCTTTTTGCGCGCGAACTTGCAGAGTCTATAGACAATTTAGGCTTTGGATGTATGGACTTGGAGCATTTCTCATTTCCAGCCTCCTGTTCCTGTTTCCCTTCGCGTCTCCCGGAATCACAAGATACCAAAGTGGCGAGATTTCTGACAAGACTAAGGGGCTAATCGTTCTGTCAAAGATGCTTATACTCCTGACGCTAACAATTCCATTCGCAGGTTTGTTTATGCTTGGCTTCAAGATTATAGGCGACGCTGGATTGTTGATGACCCTAATGACTGTTTGTTACTCACTTGTACCACTAAAACCCCTTGTCGGAAAAGCTGTTTTCGATTACAGAAAAGAAATTTCGTTGATAGCCTTAGTTTCGACGGGGATTCTTTTTTACAGTTGCATCGTTAACCTTCTGCCTCATGTAACATACCTAGCAGTAGGAGTAGTTTCGGTATTTCTGTCAGCAATCACACTAAATCAATTAAGAAAAACACATCTTAAATAACGAAATCAAACAAAAAAATACGTGGCGCGCACGTAAATTTCAAAAGACTCATTTTGAACCATGTAAATAATATTTATTATGAAAGAAGAGTGCTCCTTGTGCGGCGAAGTATTTTCCTACTATCAACTTAGGCGTTGTTATCGATGTGGACGACTGTATTGCCGAAACTGCATCATGTTTACTTGGAACAAAAACATGCTCAGAAACGTTCCCATATGTTTGAATTGCGCAAGTAGATTTGTTTCACCGAAGAGATTTGGAACAAAATATAGTTCTTTAAGCGAGTATTTGGTGCGAAGGGCACGATACGGTGATTTTGCTACGCTTACTTTTGCCAAGATTGAAAGTATCATTGGAGCTAACCTTCCTTCCTCAGCCTCCCAAGACACGCACTGGTGGAGTAACTCTCCTAGTCGAACTCAAGCCCAAGCATGGATGAACATAGGGTGGAGAGTACATGCCGTAAATTTGGGTGACAGAACCGTAGTTTTCAAGCGAATAGTAAGCCTTAAAAAAGAAACGCGCAAGAAACGGCGAAAACGCACTTCTACATCAGCCGTGAAAACGTTTCAACCACCTAAACCTCAACCATTTCGACGAAGAAGGCCTTCCAAAACCAGAATAGCGAAGGCTTGGGGTCGCCTCCAAAACGTGGAACGTAGAAAAATGTCTATGCGGCGGTATCGTGGCAAATTTAAGCCCCGACCAGCTTTTGAAAAGAAGCTTTACAAACCAGAAGCCAAACCAGAGAAATGAAAAGATACTGAGTTGAGCGAAAACTTATCTTTTGAAGTGAAACACTTCAACGGCGCATGGATTAATTTCAATGATGTAATCAAAGGATAGTTTGTTTTCCCAGCCGACGTTTTCGAAAAAGTTTGGAATCGGAGTTTCACCAACGAGTTTTCCGCCTTTTTCTAGTGCCTCTTGGAGCATCTTCGATATTTTCTCAAAATCTACGGCAAGCAAGCCAGGAGTGAGTAATATCAGCTTTGCCTTACCCTGAGGCTTCTCTTTTTCACCAGCCTGTACTCCAACCTTTTTTATCCTTTCGAGTTTTCTAGCTTCATCCAAATCCGCATCTGGAACCCAATACATGGTTGCACCCAGATCGCGAATAGCGAAGGCAAAGTTGGAAACGGAGGGAAAACAGGTTCCAGGGCAACCCGAAAAAACAACGATGTCACCTTTTTGGACGCCTGACTTCTTTGCGACTTCTCGAAATGCTTCAATGAATCCTACTAAACCTTCCATTTTGAGGATAACTTCTTTTTCCATTTGCCATACCGCCTATAGTAAAAAGCCATCTTTCTTTTAAGTTTTGAGAGGAAACTTGTTTTGAATAGCCAGATTTAAATATGTTGAGGCTGTCTTTGCTAGGTTAGTTAGGGGAGCTGGGTTAACCCGACATTGGGTCAAGTAAATTTTAGGTATGTTGTTTTTTACTGTTTCTTTTGTCATTTTTGTTCTCTCCGTTCTCTCATAAAGACGGGAATTCTATCTAGTAGGTAGGCTACTGCTATTGGTTTTCCATTTTCGTCAAAGAGCGGTATTGTTTTTTCTATTTTTGGCTCGTTGATTTCTTTCCACATTTTCTTTTCCGATTTCATTTTGTTTCTGCCTCCTTCTTTTTGGCTCTTTTTTTGGCTCTGTATTTGCGTTGTGCTTCTCGCCAATGTCTGCGGAGTTCTTCGCCGTGTTTGTATTTTTTGGTCATAGGACATTTCTCCTAGCTATATAGTGTCATAGGACAGTTATAAACGTATTGTCGTTTTCGTTGGACACATCAACAGTTTAATTAATGTGTGGTTTCCTTCTCGGTTTTATTTTATTTCATTTTAAGAGGTTTAAGGTGTGTTAAAGAGGTTAGTTTTTGATGTGTAGAGGGGCTGAGGATGTTTTCTTTGTCTGCTTTGTCGTCGGCTGAGTTCGTCGCCCGCTAGGAATTGCGACGAAGGAAGCCGATCTTTTTTTTACTTTGTTTTCTTCTGGAAGTTCAAAGGAAGGAGATGCGTTGGCATGTCGGTCTAGATTCTGAGCCCCCCGATTACGTTATCTTTGACTATATTGGTCTAATTTCTTTTAATGTGTCGCCTAGTGGCGCTCACGTTAATTCTTTTTCGTTAGAAACGTTAGAGTTGTGGTTGTTTTTCGTCTTTTCAAGAGGACTGGTATTGTGTGCGTTTTTTGAAGGAACGGCATTTTAGTATGCATGCATAAATCTTTATGATTCCCTCTTGCCGAGTTTTATACCCAACATCTTTGACGTTAGATACAGCTTATATGTCTTGACATAATCCACAAACTTCGAGTTCTTTTTTAGTGAATCTTTGACTTCTGAAAAATAAGTGATGTAAAGAAAAATGAAGATGTCATACACGTCTCTTAGATGTGTGGTAATTCTCTCAATTTCTTTACAGTCTACAGTTGCCGCTAATTTATCATGCGATGTTAAATCACGCATTGTCGATTCAATTTGCTTATGGGTAGGGTGAATTGCTTGGGAGATTCCTTTGTACGTCTTTGTTAGTTGTTTCCTATATGGAATTTGATATGGAATTTGAAGTTCATCAATCAAGCGCAAAGTATGATACTCTCGTTTATCTTCAACCTCTCTTAGAATAGCCAATTTGACAAAGATATTGTCTATGTGTTTATCTGGTTCTAGGAAAGAAATGTTTTCCATTTCTCGAAGCCTTGAATCTAGATAGAGTGCCTGTACTGCAGACTCGAGAAGATGACGAATATTATAAAATACACTTCTATATAATCCGTTGTACGAGAGGAACAACAAGTGACCACAACTTCTCCATGATTCAAGGAAGCACCAAGTGAGAAGCGAATTACCCCATTTCCGTCTCTGAATAAGTTTTTCATTGAAGAAGTCATTTAGCACTTCTCTTGCAAAAATTCCCATTCCGACTATAAACCTTTGAAGCTCCTTTAACTCATCACTGCATTCTTTCCTTGTTTTCTCAGCTGTTACTTGAAAGCCTCTATCCAAAGCATCTATGTTTTTGAGCATAGATTAGTGTATATTCTTAGTAAATAAATGCGTTATCTTGGGTTTTGGGGCTTAAATTCTGCTCAGGTCATTTAGATATTTTTTACAGGTCTGTTTAACTGAGGTTGTTTTTCTACCTTCTAACATGCGTGCATCATTTTCCTATGTATTTTTACCATAGGGTTTTTTATATGCATTTTTTGGTACGGAAGGCTTATATTTTGGAAGGTGGTTTTATAATATAGGTGGTGATAGCTAGAAGTGGCTTAGGTTGCCTAGAGTTTGATTTTGGTGGTTTAAGGTATTTTTTTGATTTGTTGATTTTGGTGACGACACGTAAAAAGGAACGTGGTGTAGTGCGAGGGTTGTGTAGTTCCTTAACCCTTTGATTTGGTTTGACTAGTTGGATTGTAAGTTTAAGATTGGTTTAGTTTTTTTGAGAGCTGTATTTCTAGCTCTGGGCAATCCAACTTCGGAGTTGGTTTTATGGTTAAGTCTTCTCACTATGAGGTTACTCGCCGTGCATGTGTTCTTGTTTCTATGATGTTGATGCATGAGCGTTTTTGGTATTACGTGGCTTTGTTTTCGCTAAGAAATGTTGAATGTGGGAGGAAGTGATTGTTTTTGGTTGATTTTGATAAGATGTTTAGTGTTGCTGAGTTAAAGAAGGATTCTGATGTTGAGCCTCCCGTTAAAGACGGTTTTGGTGAATTTGGCGATCTTCAGCTCGTTGGACATGGTGAGCAGACTAATCCGTATTGCGGTATGTATGCTGGTCTTAAGGGCTGTTTGAATGTTGAGAAGCACAATAAGGCTGTTTTTGATAAGAATGGTGCTTTAGTTAATTGTAGTGGTAAGATTTTTCGCCGTATTATTCGCAATTCGTGTAATCGCCCTAGCTGTCCAGTTTGTTATATTTCTTGGGCTATGCGTGAGGCTAAGAAGATAGCTTTTATTTTAGGTGAGGCTTCTAAGCAACATGGGAAAGTCGAACACATCTTGATTAGTGTTCCCGTTCAAGATTATGATTTAGATTATAAGGCTTTGCGTAGAAAGGTTATTAAAGTTGCTAAAGACCGTGGTATAATTGGCGGTTCAATAATCTGCCATGCTTTTCGTTATAATCGAATTAAGAAGTGGTATCTCTCCATACATTTCCATATATTAGGTTTCATTTTTGGTGGTTACGGAAAATGCAGATATTGCAAGCGAAAAAATAACTGTTTAGCGGGTTGCGGAGGCTTCGACGATGTGAGTTGGCGAAAGTTTCAGAAAGATAGGTATTATGTGAAGGTTCTTGATCCTCTTCATGAGCGTAGGAACGTTCGAAAAACCGCTTCTTATGAGCTTGGTCACTGCACGATTAAGAAGAATGTTAGAAACTTTCGGGCTGTAACATATTTTGGTGTTGCCTCGTATAGAAAGCTAAAGATTAGTGCTGAAGCACGAGCTAGATTTGAAGAAAGTAGGAGACAGAAGTGTGAATTATGCGGTTCTGAGCTTGTTGACATCAGATATTTGGGTTCTAAACCGTTTGTTACTGATAGGCTTAGCCCTGATTTCAAGCGAGATAGCTTTGAAAATTACTTAGAGAACGGTTCTGTTGCTTATGTTAAAAAAATAAAGCGTAAATGGAGTAGCGCAAGCTATGAAGGTTAGTAGAATCGAGGATGTTTCTGAGAGCGTTCATTATTGTTTGTTGACGGTTAAGTTTGTTAATTGTCATGGTCGGTGCAACAAGTGTTCTGTTGATTATTTAAGGTCTAGGCGATCTGCGGTTGGTGCTTGCTAATGGATCATTTTTCTAAACGTGGTGTCGAGGTATGTCCTTTCGATGGTTTACCATGTAAATATGTTAATTCTTGTGATGATGTTTTGACTTTGCGTTTTGGTTTTGTGATTGGTGAAAGTGAGCCGTGTTCTCGGGCTGTTTATAAAGTCGGTAAGAAATAGGTTTTTGTGTGTGCGAATGGAGCGAGTGAAAGCGAGCGACATGAGCAACGGTTCTGAATGACTAATTGATACAGAAAAAAAGAGAGGGTGGTTGTTGTTATTTCCTTTTTCGGAACAACATGTAACCGTTTGGTGTTGTTAGAATGTATTCAAATCCGTTTTCTATCAGTGCGGTTGCTTCTTCTTCATTGGTGGCTGTTTTACATGCATATTCATCTTTTCTAAAAGGCTGATAGTGAGTGTATCTTATTGTGGTGTCTAGTCTTTTGTGTCCTAAGATGTATTTTACTCTAAGGATGTCGCCACCAGTTTTGTAGTATTCGGTTGTTGCTTTTAGGTGTCGGAGCGTGTGGAAGTGAATTTGTTTGATTCTTGGGTTTTGGAGTTGTTTTGCTACTCTCTCTCTTTGTCTTATGAATGTGCCAGATAATGTTTTGGTTCTTGGATTGAAAACGTTGTTGTCTTTTCTTTTCGGTAGTGCGTATAGCATTCCAATTAGTCTATCGGATATTTCTAGGGTTCTGCTGTTGCCTCCTTTTTCTGGACAGTTGACTTTAACGGTTTTTGCTTTGAAGTCTATATCTATCCATTTTAAGGAGTTAGCTTCTCCTATTCTCATTCCCGTTTCGTAGAGGAGTTGTAGTAGGGTGCTTGTGTTTCCCGTTGTGCCAGCTATTAGCTGTTTGACTTCCTCGTCTTGTGGCAAAAACGGTTCTTTGTTGGGAACAACTATTTTAGGTTTCTGCCATTCAATCTTTTTATAGTCTGCGTAGGTTTTGTAGGTATCTGCGAATGTGCGTTTATGTGCTGGTGTCCATTCGGAAACTGCTAGGATAGTTTCTACTGTTTCGGGTTTGTCTAAGTTTGCTCCTTTCTTTAGGAGTCTGTTTAGGCGGTAAACTCTTGATTTGATTGTTGCCTCTGATAGTCCTTTCTTTTTCATGTGCCATGCGAAAGATAGAATAGAAGCGTTTTGTTCACGGTAGAGAGGGTTTGTTAGCTGGAGAGAGGGTTTGTTAGCTGGGTTAACCCGGCTGAGAGGACGACTAGTTAGTCGTCGACCCTTTGAACCTGATCCAGGTAATGCTGGCGGAGGGAAACAGTGTGACTGAAAGATGGGTTCCAACTAAAATACTGGCAGAAACATCTGTTGTTGTTGCTCTAAGTGTTATTTTGAAAGACGTTCTACCGCCAATCTATCATCTTCCACAAGGAGGATCAATCACCATAGCAGGCTTAGTGCCCCTAGTTTGGTTCGCTCTGAGACGCGATTTCCGCTACGGGCTTTTCGCTGGGTTTATCTATGGGTTAGTTCATATGGCGCTTGGCGGCTACGTAATCAATCCGGTTCAAGGCTTGCTCGACTATCCTTTGGCTTTTTCCTTATTAGGCTTAGCTGGACTTTTCAAGAGATACCGTTTGGTCGGCGTAGGCGTTGGTATACTTGGAAGATTTATCGCTTCTTTCTTGTCAGGCATGTTTTTCTTTACATCACTTACCCTAGAGGGGGCTATAGCCTCAGCCTTGTACAATGGAACCTACCTCATAGGCGAGTTCGTGATCAGCGCCATCGTAATTTACTTACTCATCAAAAGAAATCTGATTGAAATTTACCTGTAAACAGCAACCTTAGAAACGAGCATTTATATTCTATCCAAACCTATAGTCGAGACTCTTAGAAAAACGATAGAGGAGAGGGTTTTAGATATGTTTGATCGTTCCAAATGCGATCTTTGCGGAGAGTGCTTAATGAAGTGTCAGTATGTTGACTACGGTGAGAAGAAAGCAAAGGAGGAGATTGATAAACTTATCAGAGGCGAACCAGCTTCCATCATCAAAGAATGTATCACCTGCGTTGCCTGTAACCAATACTGTGAAAAAGGAGCTAATCCTTTCGACCTCATAAATCAGAGACAGGAAGAAACTGGACTCTTTCCGGTTAGCGATCAAGCCCTTGACATGTTTTCCGCGGCTGATGTGATGCCTACGGAAGTAATCCCCGGTCAGCATGGAAAACCGGTTATGTCCTTATGCACGGTTGGAGATTTGATTCCTGAACTTTTTGAGGGGCAACTGTTTGAAGGGATGACTTTCCTCAAGGGTGGCGACTATTTCTGTAAAATAGGCTGGATTCATGCTGGGAAAGAGAGCCCTGTCAGAGATGGTGCCAAGGCTGTTGTAGAAAAGCTTGCTGAAACAAATGCGAAGGAGATTATTTTTTACCATGATGACTGTTATGCCATGATGGCTACGAAGGTTAAGGAGTATGGAATTGATTTGCCTTTTAAACCGATTCACATCATTGAATATTTGCTTAGTTACCTTAAGGACCATAGAAACCAGATAAAAAAACTGAACATGAAAATTGCTTACCAGCAGCCCTGTGCTTCTAGGTATACCCCTTGGAAGGATGAATGGCTGGACGAACTTTTCCACCTTATTGGAGTTGAAAGAGTGGAGCGGCAATATGATCGGATTAATGCTCTTTGTTGTGGAGGAACAATTGTAGCTACAAATTATGAGAGAGCTGGTAGGATAAAGGGTATGAACATAAAGGATGCCTTGGATGCTGGAGCTGAGGCAATGGTTTTCCTTTGCCCTATTTGTTTCTTGAGTTTGAGGAGGAGGGCAAGGGAGGCAGGATTGGAAACGATTCCTATAAGTAATCTCTGTAGACTAGCTTTGGGAGAAAAGCTGTCTGCCAAAGAGACCTAGAGAGAAGAAAAGGCGTCTAGGACCGTTCACTAATTTAGTAAGGGTATCGAGAGGGCTAGACCATTTGCTAGGGAGTGGCATAAGAAGCATCCGAAAATGTTTCTCGTTTTCAGAAATATGAATCCGTTAACCAAACCCAGCAACAACACTGGAACAAGGAACAAAGGCGTACCCAACGTAACATACCTGTGATGGATGGAAACAAAAAGCAAAGCTTGCGCAAAATTCCCAACCAAACTTCTTAACGAAAAAACGCTAGTTTCCTTAGGCACAAGATACGCCAACGCGAAACCTCTGTAGGCAACCTCTTCGTAAAAGGGGTACCAAACTACATCCGTAAACAAAACATAAGAAGTGACGGTGAAGTCTTCTAGAGGCGGCAGGTAATAGACAAAGAACAGATACCAGACTAATATGATTCCAAGAGAGGAGCAGACACCGAACAATCCGGAACTGGAAATGTTCTCGACGTGAAATCCAACCCACTTCAAACCTTTTCTGTCCACTAGCTTGACATAAAGAAGGGGCAGTAAGATTAGAGGATAAAACCAGCCGTCAAGCCACAGAGCAAAAACAATAAACGCTGGAAACACGGCTTCAAGCAAACTGCGCCTTAGCTCCATTGCTGTCCTCCTTAACCGCGCTTCAGAAATTCTTCTAAGCCTTGTTGTTTCTTCCTCGTTCTTTCCACACGAATTTTTTCACCTATCCGTAGGCGCATTCCATCAAAAGCGGCTACGATAGGAACTCCAGTCTTCTTCTCGATCAGTTTAATTTCGCGGTTGGGTCCACTAAAAATCATTTTCATCCCGAAATGGGTGGCTACAACCATTTCAGGCTTAACCTTCTCCACAATTTTGATGGCGTCTTCGGGAGTCATGTGCCCCATCCAAGGATTTCCAGATGGTCTCATAACGCAAAGAATAAGAAGTCTAACACCTTCGTAGGCTTTTCCGATTCCTTCAAAATATTCTGTGTCCGATGTGTAACCTATGTCTCCAACTTCAGGAGTTTCAAACCTGAATCCAACGGTATCTTGGTCAGTGTGTTTAGTTTCTGTAGCAACGATTTTTGTGTCGTTAACGTGGAAAACAACGCCGGGCTTTACTTCTATCACTTTTTCAGGTATTTGTTGATGGTATTTGGAAATTGCGGGTCCGGTTTCTTCGTTGCCGAACAAGACGCTGCGGGGCGCAGCTACGATTCCTCTTCTTTTTAGCATTCCTCGGGTCATGGCTTCGATTAGGATTTCTGCGTTGGTGTAGTGGTCTGGGTGGCTGTGGGAAACCAATACCGCCATGATTTTTTGGGGATTTAACCCCATTTCTAATGAGTATATGAGGGCGCCGGGACCGGGGTCTAGATGCATGTTGAGGCTTTTAGATAGGAAGCGGATTCCTCCTGTTCTTCGTTTTTGGGTTATGGTGGCGAATCTTCCGCCTGCTGTTCCTAGGAAAAATAGTTCGAGTTCAGCCATGTTTTTTCACCGGGAAGAGCTTGAAATCGCTTTATTTGTCTTCTTTCAGAATATGGTGGAGAATCGTTATAAGCCATTTGAATTTGGCAAAGACGTAGAGAGAAGTTATATTATGAATTGATGTGAACATTAGAAGGTGTGAGTGTTTCGGTATGCGGATTGTGGTTCGTGTCGGCGGTTCTGTGGTGGCTTCTCCTCCCAATTCGGTTTTAATTGGCAAATATGCTGATTTGTTGAAGGATTTGAAGGAGCAGGGGCATGAGGTTGTTGCCGTCGTTGGCGGCGGCGCTTTAGCTCGCGACTTTATTAAAGTTGCAGGCGAGTTGGGTTTAGACGAAGCCAACAGAGATTGGGCTGCGATTTATGTTTCACGTTTGTTTGCCCAATTGTTTGTTATGCGTTTGGGTGAGGCTGGTTGCGGAACCGTGCCTGTTTTTTTGGATGAGGCTGTTGCTTGTTTGAAGCGTGGAAAAATCGTTGTCATGGGTGGTTTGAAGCCTGGGATGACCACGGATACGGTGGCGGCGATGATCGGTGAGAGAGTGAAGGCTGATTTGTTGGTGAAAGCCTCGGACGTAGATGGCATATTCACTGAAGACCCTAAGAAACATCCAAACGCAAAAAAGATTGATGAATTGAAGTTTAACGATTTGACACGGCTTTTTGAGGAGAACCGGCATAGGGCGGGTATTAATCAAATTCTCGATCCTGAAGCTGTTAAAATTCTTCGGAAGGGTGGAATGAAGATGGTGGTAGTTAACGGATTTAAACCTGAAAATGTTTTGTTGGCGGTGACGGGAAAGAAGGTTGGGACTGTCATCTGCTAGGTAAGGCTTAAATTTTCTATGGTATTTTGGTTAGGTGGGCGGCGGTCGCCAAGCCAGGTCAAAGTTTGAAAAGCGACTTTAGGCGAAGGACTCAAGATCCTTTCCCGTAGGGGTTCGCCGGTTCGAATCCGGCCCGCCGCACCATTATTGCACAATTTCTCCTCACCAAAAAAAGACTGTCTTTGAGAGAACTGTATGTACCGCGAGTGCGCGGAGAATGTTGAAAACTATGTTAAAAAAATATAGAGGTCTAATTACAGAGGGAAAGTTTCGGTAATTCGGTACCGAACCATATTGCCCCTATATATAGCCCCCCTCCCCCTACTCTAAACTACACACAAAGACCACAATCCTCTAGAGACTGCATGTACCGAAACTGCAACGATGAATGTTGGGAGTATTTAAAGAAAAAACTAGGGAGTCTACCTACAGAGAGAGAAAGATTAAGGGTTGCGTTCCGTCGAAAGAATGCTTGTTACTCTGATTACTCTTCAGCCTTTACGGACATCTGAGTTAAACCTCTTGAAACATACGTGGACGCAAAAAGAAAAGCCGCCGCCACCCATGTCAAGAAATAACCTATCATTGGACCACAACTCGACTCTGAACCATAGCAAACAAAGGGAGTGCCAGGAAAAGTCAAGCCAAGCCAAGAATGTAAGTACACGATGTTCATCAAGGCGCAGATTCCCGCAAAACAACTTACAACAGCCACATATTTTCTTTCACTAACCTCAGACAATCTTACGCTGACAAAAGACAACAACACTGAGACTACTGCGAAACAAAGAGAAACATAAGCCGCTAAGGAATTGAAAAAACCAGGAGCCAACTCATCTACAAGCAAGCCACCAAACGCAGACATAGAATAATATTCATCGTCTACAGAAAGGAAAAACCAAGGCGCAACCAAACCAACAACTAAAAAGATCCCCCCAACCAACATAAGCAACACATGCACGCGCTTGAATGAAAACAACAAACCAGTTCGCCTTACACAACCACAACGAAAATCATAAACATTCCGTCTAGGACGGAACAGACCTCGCCGGAATATTCAAACGCCTCTCAATCTCCCTCGCCAAAACAAAAGCATCCCCAGACCTATGATTGTCAGTCAAAACCATCTTCGGCCTACATTTCTCCACGTAATAAAGCAGTTCATTAAAATCAGAATGACCACTCAAAGCAACCCTATACTCACCCTCCCCTAATTTTTGACACGGCTTCACAAACTGCCAACCACTCGCATGGATACGTAAAGATTCCTTACCCACCTCTTTTCGCGAATGCACATGATAAAAGGCGACGCAAGGTTCACGTTGACCCAGTATCGACTGCGCCCTTTCTTCACTAAACAAAAGAAGATGCCTTCCAAGCCTCATTCCATGCCTTTCACAAACCTTTGAAATCTGAAAAACCTTTTCAGGAACGATGAAAGGCACTTTCACCTTCGCTTCATACAAAACTTGCATAATTTCCTGAAGCTTTCCGTGATAACCAAACACGCTTACGGGTCCACGCTTCAAACCTTGTTCCACCAAAGAAACGAGAATACCTTCCGCCATTATTCCGAAGGGTCTCACACGGTAAGGATTCCCATACGTAGCCTCCAAAACGAGGACATCAGCCTCAACAACTGGAGTCCTAGAAATTTTGAAGTCGCTGGTATAGAGAATCCTAGTTTTCTCTTTATCTTCCACAAGAACCTGAGCCGTGCCCAAAATATGATCCGCATAGTGCAGAGTCAGTTGCTCGTCTTCATACATGAAAGCTTCTCCATAGTCAAGAGTTTTGACATTCCCCTTCATAAGAAAACTAGGACCCTTAATAGCATCTATCAAATCCTTCGTAGCCGGAGTCATCACCACCGCTTCACATTGCTTCAAACTTTGCCGCAAACCAAGCATATGATCAGAATGAGCATGCGTAACCACCCTTATTGGCTTGTTTTCGTCGAAAGCATCACATGCAACGTGTTTTCCTAAGAGAACAGCTCCCTTCCTAGTTACAGTTGCCTTCAACAGCATGTGCAAAGCCTCAGTTTATCTCTACTTATCAAACCCATCAAAACGTCTTATATTTTTAACCGAAGGCTTTTAAGCAATTTTTTAAACGTTCATGCCTAATTCTCTTGGTTCTTCACATTTTGTGGCTGTTTTCACTCAAGATTTTTTAAAAGAAAAGAAATTTTAGCCAAGAACTGTCAGCTAGTTTTGCAGCATATCAGCTAAAATTTTCCAGAATTACTTTTCAGATTCGCCTTGTTAGGAGGCACCTAGTTTAAGCATACAGTCCACTATTTTCGGACAAACTAGACATTCTTGTGGAATAGGAGCATCCTTAGGACGATTCGCCAAATATCCCAAATGATGAGGACACTCTGAAGGACCTTTTTCTTTCTTCTCAGGTGGTTTAACCGGAGGATCTTCCTTCTTCTTTTCTTCTTTTTCATTTTGAGGTTGAGCAGAAATCACGTCCAGAATCTTTTCTAACGATGGATGCACAGGCGGACTAAGTGGAGATTCCTCTGTAATGTTTTCAGCGTCCTCATCCAGTTTGATGAAGCAGTGGGGACAAGCGTAGTACTGTTCCGCAGGTGTTGTTGACAAATTATTCAAGAGAATAGGCTCTTCAATCTTCCTATGGCATTTAGGATTCGGACAAATAAATACTCCAGATTCGTTTGGCAATTCTATCTCATCGCTAATTTTCTGACGTTAAAATCTTGACCATTTTAGGGTATATAGATTTAATGAAGGCAAAATATGTAGCATAACTCTAATAAGATTTCACAGACAAGGCCACCAACCATTTTCAAAGAATGCGCGCGCGGCTCTAATATAAGGTTTAAATCAAAGATTCCATAAAGTTCTGTTTGGCCGAAATCTACGATCATTAATTTGGGTTCAAAAACCTTTCCTTTATGGGTGAAAATAGTGGTATTACAAGTTTTCAACACCATGAGCAGGAAACTGGAAGAGTTCAAGCCTTTGAGAAAGAAACACGTAGGAATGTATGTTTGTGGACCCACGGTTTATGATTGGGCTCATCTAGGTCACGCTAGAACATACCTCGCCTTTGACATCATCGTTCGTTGGCTAGAGTTTAAAGGCTTCTCAGTTTTCTATGTTCAGAACGTCACAGATGTGGGACACCTAACCGAAGATACCGCCGAAGACAAGATTGTGAAAAGAGCGAGAGAGGCGAGAATAGAGCCTATGCAGTTGGTGGAGGTCTACATGAGAGAATACTTCAGAGATTTAGACTCACTGGGAGTGAAGCGACCTGACATTTCTCCTAGAGCAACGGGACATTTAATCGAAATGATTGAAGTCATTCAGTCTCTGATAGAGAAAAGATACGCCTACGAAGTTAACGGAAACGTGTTCTTCAACGTTTCCAAATTCGAGGACTACGGGAAACTTTCAAAGGTTAAGCCTGAAGCCATGTTAACTGGCTCCAGATTTGAAGTCCATCCAGACAAGAGGAACCCTCAAGATTTTGCTTTGTGGAAGAGGGCTGATAAAGACGCTTTGCTGAAGTGGTGGAGCCCTTGGGGTTACGGTTTTCCAGGCTGGCACATCGAATGTGCGATTATGGGTTTGAAGTATCTTGGATCTCAATTTGACATTCATGGCGGCGCCCGCGACCTAATTTTTCCCCATCACGAAAATGAGATTGCCCAGTGTGAGGCTCTGACTGGAAAGAAGCCTTTTGTCAAGTATTGGTTGCACACCGGCTTTCTCACGATTAATGGAGAGAAGATGGCTAAGTCTCTGGGAAACTACATTACGGTTAGGCAGGCTTTAAAGAAATACGACGCTGAGGCCATTAGGCTTTTTGTTTTGTCCACCCACTATCGGAGCGAGATAGATTTCACCGACAAGAAGCTTAGGGACGCTGAAACCAGCTTGGAAAGACTATACAACACTTTGGACGGTTTGGAAGAAGCTATGGAACGTTCGGTGAAAAGGAAACTAACCGAATCTGAGAATGCATTTGAGAAGAAAGCTGAAAAGCTTAGAGCCGAATTCGTAGAAGCTATGGACGAAGATTTTAACACTCCCCGAGCTCTAGCTGCATTATTTGACCTTTCTAGAGAGATAAACAGGTTTCTGGGAGAACAGAAGCAAGTGAGCACTGAGCTGCTAAAAAGGGTTTATGACGGTTTTTTGGAGTTGGGAAAGGTGCTTGGTCTGTTCCAGAAGGAGAAAGCTAAGAAGGTTAGTGAGAAACTGGTTAACGATCTGGTGACGCTTCTGGTTAAATTAAGAGAGAATCTGCGCAGTAAGGGAGAATTCGAGTTGTCGGATGAAATTAGGTCCAATCTGAGGGAATTAGGTGTTATGGTGGAGGATACTTCTGGGGGTTCCAAGTGGAAACTAGCGTAAAAGACATTTTTGATTCTGTTGTCATTCGTTTTGGCGGAGAGCTGTGGCTTAAAAAGGCTTGGACTAGAAGGTTGTATGAGCGGCGTTTAGTTAAGAACATAAAGAACGTTTTGAAGCATTATGAGGTTCCCTACAGCGAGATTGTTCGTAGACACGGTAGGCTTTTTTTGAGAACTGACTCGACGATGGAGGCAGCACGTAGGCTGGCACGAATTTTTGGTATTTCTTCTGTTTCTCCGTCGCTGGAAACATCTTCTAAGCTTGAGGACGTGATTGCCAAAAGCGTGTTCTTGGCGGGACATGTGCTGAAGGAGAGAAACAGTTTTGCTGTTAAGTGTCGACGGGTTGGTGATCAATCTTATTCCAGCGCTGACGTTTGTAGAGTGGTTGGACAGCGTATCCTTGACGAGTTTGGCGAGCATCTGGGTTTGAAAGTTAATTTGAATAGGCCAGATGTGAGGTTAGGGGTTGAAGTTAGAGATGATGAAGCCTTCGTTTACTCTGATGTAATTGATGGTGCTGGTGGCATGCCTCTTGGTACCCAATCTAAGGTGATTGGTTTGTTGAGCGGCGGAATAGATTCCGCGGTGGCATGTTGGCTGGTTATGAAGCGTGGTTGCCCTGTTGTACCTGTTTATTTTGATAACACGCCTTTCACAGATGAGACCACGACGGAGAGGGCGTTAAATGTTGCTGAGGTTCTGTTTGATTGGGCTGTTGGATTCCCTAGAAAAGTATTTGTGGTTCAGCACGGGGAAAACGTGAAGAAAATTATAGAACAAACTTCTAGAAAATTCACGTGTTTGTTCTGTAAACGCATGATGTACCGAATAGCGGAACGCTTAGCCGAAATGTTGAGAGCCGAGGGAATCGTGACTGGAGAGGCTATTGGAGAGCAAGCCAGCCAAACAATAACCAACCTAAGGGTGCTAAGTAATGCCATCAAGAAGTATCCAATTCATAGACCGCTACTAGGATTCGACAAGGCAGAAACAGAAGCAATAGCAAGAAAAATTGGAACATACGAGATTTCAAGCAGAAAGGCAAGCGGATGCACAGCAGTTCCTAGCAAACCAGCGACGAAAGCGAAGCTGAAAGAAGTGATTGCAGCGGAAGAAAAATTAGACATAAAAGAAATGGTTGAAAGATCGATCGAATCCATCAAAGTCCTGAAAGTGTAACCTTTATGCACGCAATCCAGTCTGCCAACATTGCGCGCGCTTATTAAGACTGATAGAGAATACTTCTAGCGATAGAAAATGAGCGATGCCAAACCAGTAAGATGTCAAGAGTGTGGAAAACCTTTAGGTTATGTAACCGTGTTTGCAAAAGGTTTACTGGTCTTACAGCAACCCCTTCAAAACGTGAAGCTAGTTGCTATTTGCATGGAATGTTTCCAGAAGAAAAAATAGTAGAAAGTCAACTGACATCGTTGATAAATATATCCTTTGGTTTTTCAAGACTCTTTGTTATAACCTTTAAATGATTTCTTCCCAATC
>Ga0209635_10000597_pt1 | contig 25138 bp, 27 predicted proteins | sample DeeMarSWOR230_32_FD_187463 | JGI IMG/M metagenome (GOLD analysis project Ga0209635, IMG submission 187463) | Marine sediment microbial communities from White Oak River estuary, North Carolina - WOR-2-30_32 (SPAdes) (version 2) | ecosystem: Environmental > Aquatic > Marine > Intertidal zone >...
AGCTTACTCTGCCTGATCTACTCTATATGTTCAGAGTAAGCTGTCTCTTGCAAACCTTCTCTTTTTAGAGACGTTCGCTTACGCTTGAACACAAAGACCAATATCATGCCTGCAACAAAACCGCCAATGTGTGCCCAGTAAGCTACACCACCACCAATACCGAGTGACATGTAGAGCAGTTGTAGAAGAAACCAGAAGCCTAGAAAGAAAACTGCAGGTATACTTATTATGGTTATGAAATACGCCAAAATAAGAGTCTGAATACGCGCTCGTGGATACATCACAATGTATGCGCCTAGTATGCCAGAGATTGCTCCCGAAGCGCCTAAAGTTGGAATGAGGAGCTCTGCAGGTGTTTTAAGGCTTAGGATGTGCGCAAAATCCGCTACAAAGCCACAGATGAGGTAGAATAGTAGATAGCGCAAGTGACCAAAAGCATCTTCTACGTTGTCTCCGAAAATGTAGAGGAAGAGCATGTTTCCTCCAATGTGGAAAATATCGGCGTGAAGAAACATAGAAGTGAGAAGCGTGTGTAGATTTTTCGCTTGAAGTATGTCTGCTGGAACCATTAAAAGCGAGTTTAGAAACAGGTTCATCGTCCTGTCTTGTGGAAAAAGTGTTGAATATAAAACTGGAATGAAAAATACTATGTTGACTATTATGAGGATCCGGGTTATGTGAGGGGTTGTTCGGGAACGATTTTCGTCGCGTAGAGGAATCAAAAATTGTTACACCATAAGAACTAATTTGTTGTTACAGAGGTTTAAGCGTTAAATAACTCCCGTCAAGCTCAAATAAGGTTAATCCATTGAGAAAATCTTTAATGATTATACACAGCAGAAACAGATTTATTCCCACTTAGAGTGGAGACATCTCCCGCAGACCCCATTTTTGCGTGAAAATGCTCTGTCAAAGCGGTAGACTTAAATTTCTAGTCTAAGCCAACTTCTTTTGCTATTTTCTTAATAGCGTCAATTGAAACCTGCATGAACTCATCGAGGGAAAGACCAATCTCCTCACACTCAAGAATTATATCGCGATTCACACCAGCTGCAAATTTCTTGTCTTTGAATTTCTTCTTCAAACCAGCAACCTTCATACCACTCACTTTTCTCCCGCGCATTAAAGCATAGGCATGAATCAAACCAGTTACAGTTTCAGCTGCAGCGAGGGCATGCTCGGTTTTTCCTTCTCGTTTCTTTTCTTTCAACCCAGCGCAATCCCATCCATACCCATGAGACAATACAGCTCGAACGAACTCATCGTTGAAACCTGCACTTTTTAGGATTTCAGGGGCTTTTGTTAAATGTTCTCTGGAATCGTGCTTAGTTATTCCCCAGTCAATATCGTGCAACAAGCCAAGCATGCCCCAGTATTCCACATTCTCTCCTAATCTCGCAGCCAATTCTCGCATAATGGCTTCTGATTCAAGGAAATGAATAACGTCCTGCTTGTCTTGGTTATACTTCACTATTAGCTGCAACGCATTCTCTCTTGATATAGACAACATCTGAACTCACGCAATTCCAGAATCTTATCCTGATTTATTTCCAAGCTTGCTAAATAAATTTCACTCGCAGCGCACGCATTTTTTGGTAGAAAGATGTGACCAATTACTTGGTAACTGTTTTACAGAACACCTAATTGCTGTGACCATCATTTTATTGTTTTAAGGATGTGAAATGGGACAATGAATGTTCTGTTATGGAGTGATATGGAAGGGCCGTCAGGTGTAGATGACCATGAAATGTTTGCAGATGCAGCGATGTATAAAACCGCTAGGAGTTATGCAACTCAAGATGTTAATGCGGCGATTCGAGGAATTAGAGAAGCAAATGCCTTATTACCCGGGATAGAAACAGTCTCAGTCAAGAAGGCAATAACAAGAGATAAAGCAAAAAGCATTCCAATAGAAGAAGCACACAAGCTTATCTATGAAGCTTCATGCAAAGCAATACGTAACTTGAAGGCATTCAAACCTCAAAGAGTGTCCTCTCCAGTTAGAATAGACATTCTGTATTCTGAAAAGCAAATGGCATCTACAGCAACTCGGTTTCCAAGAACTGAAAGAACAGGAGAGAATAGAGTTACTTACGTCGCAGATGATTACTTGGAAGGCTGGTTAGCCTACAACACGTGCAGAGTTGTATCGCGTATGCATATCCTCGAAGATCTTCTAATGTTTATGGTCAAAGCCCTAACGGACGACATGCAGCTGGTGAAAAAAAGAAAAAAAGAATGGGAGGAACAAAGAAGGAAGAGGATAAAAAGCGAACAACCTTTTCCACCTGTAAAGTACTAACAGTGATAATAACACTCAAAAAGGCATGCATGCTTTGACACGTTGTTCGTGTTGTGGGGTGGGATTCGAACCCCAAACCCAAACCCAAATGCACACATGAACATGCGCACAAAGATTTTAAATTATGATGATCAAAGATAGAAAGTTAGAATGCTATTTTGTTCGAGAACTGAGGTGGATTATTGTGAAGTATGTAAGGCTATACTCAGATGAAGGGGGAGATTCCCATTTTGAGGATGTCGAAGTGAGATTTGAATCTGTTGACTATGCACCTCCTGCTCCACCACTGGATCTTTCAAGTTCCACACCTGCGAGTCAGTTTGTTTTTCTCAGGGGCTCCTTCTGGTTGGCATGGTGACTGGCATCCGGCTCCAAGGAGACAGTTCTCTTGCAATCTTGCCGGTGAAGTTGAAGTCACTGCGAGTGACGGTGAAACACGCCTTTTCCTTCCAGGGGATGTTCTGCTTCTCGAGGATACCACTGGTAAAGGTCACAAAACCAAGGTTACAAGCGAAGAGGATTTTATAATTGCAGTAGTGCAGTTAGCAGAATGAAGGAGAACTGAAGGGCTGAGAATTTGTAAGCTTGTCATCGAGCATCCGCACGCTCAAATAAAAAAGGAGGGGTTTGGATTAATGCATGCTATGTGGCGTATCCAAAGGCTTTTCTAATTGTGACTCCAAGAACTTTTAAAGGAGATGTTTTTATTGGTTGGACTGTTAGATTGTTTCGATGTAAAGGGATTAACACTTAAGAATCGAATTGTGATGCCTCCTATGCACACAGGCTTGGCGACTGGAGCAGGAGCTGTGACGGGTAAGCTCGTTGATCATTATGTTAAACGGTCAAGGAATCTTGGTCTTCTAATAATTGAACATAGTTATGTGTCCCTTGAAGGAAGGCTGAGCGAAAGACAGCTTGGAATATACGACGATAGTTTGATTCTGGGTTTGGAGAAGCTTTCAAGCAAAGTCCATTCTATGGGAACACCTACTGTGGTGCAAATCAACCATGCTGGTAAGCATGCTAAACAAGAAATTACTGGGGTTCAACCCGCAGCTCCGTCAAGTAGCAAAGAAGCGCGTGAACTAAAGCTAAATGAAATCGAGGATTTGGTGGAAAAGTTTGCGCTTGCTGCTGAGAGGGCTATGAGGGCGGGTTTCGATGGTGTTGAGGTACATGGGGCACATGGATTTCTATTGAATCAATTTTTCTCTCCATTAACAAACAAGAGACGGGATAAGTATGGTGAATCTTTGGAGAATAGAATGAGGTTTCCTCTGGCAGTTGTTGAGAGAGTGAAGGAGAAGGTCGGAGGAAGGCTTCTTCTTTATCGTTTAGGCTCTGACGATTTAGATCCAAATGGTGTTCAAATAGAAGATTCTAAGAAATTCGCTATAGAACTTCAGAAAGCCGGAGTAGATATTCTGGACGTGTCTGGGGGTCTATGCGGTAGTCGACCATTGCAGTTGCAAGGAGAACAAGGGTATTTTGTTTCTCAAGCGCAGCAAATTAAAGGAGTTTTAGACATCCCTGTTATTGGTGTGGGAGGAATTCATGATCCCAAGTTCGCGAATGAAATGATTGAAAAGGGAAAAGTTGACTTAGTTGCAGTGGGTAGGGAACTTCTGAAAGATCCTGACTGGATACAGAACGCTATCAAGGCTTTGAAAAGAAGCTGATGTGCACAACACTTGACGTTTGCAAAAATTGGATTGTGCGGGAGATGTCTTCAACCTCTACGCTTTAAAGCCTTAATGTGGCGGCGTACATAGACAATTATGGACTTTTGAAGTTATGTCGTAGAGTTAGCGTATAAAGAAAGAAGGAGTTTTAGTTTAGGTTGGTTGTTAGGTGATTGGTTTTCTGAGCCAGCGTTTCGCAGCATACACCGAGCCACTGACGATACCAACTACGACTGCGACTAAGGCAATGTAAGGAGCTAATAAAGCAAGCTTATCAATAGCTATTTCGAAGCCGCCAACAGATGGGGGCACGCCAAACTTCTGGATACGAGAATTTACACAATCAGCTACATAGACATCTCCTGAGCCGTCAACAGCAACATCAAAGGGGCTGTCAAATTGGCCGTCTCCATAACCACTACTACCCCATTTTAGAATGAAATCGCCAGAACTATTAAACTTCTGCACACGATCATTTACAGTGTCAGCAACGTATACGTCTCCTGCAACGTCAACACTAACGCCATAAGGCCAGAAAAATTGGCCGTCACCAGTGCCCTGACTGCCCCATTTAAGAATGAATATGTATTCTTCGGCATAGGCAACAGTTATCATCGTGCTTATCAGAAACACCGTTAATGCTATTCCAGAAACAACTCTAAATTTAGACTTCATGATTCCTGTTTCTCTCCTATTTCTCCCCTAAACAACAACAAGTATAACAGATTTACCATTTAAAGTTTCAGAAACAATCTTCTGTCGCATGTTTTTTCAAGAAAAAAGAGGGTGTTAACCCAAAACAGAACGTGCTGTCTCATTTTTATGGCACATTTCGGCGAATGTATCTCAAAACGCGTTTTCTTTCGACACAAAGAGCCTTGTAACAATAAAGCTAGTATGCCACCGAGACCGTAAGTCATGTCACACTGTAGTTATTCAACAGAAGTTTTATGTAAAATAGCTTTACTAAAGATTGTCGGCGAATGCTGTGTCTAATCAGAAGCGTACCCTCATTTTAGAAAATCCAAGGACAAACGAAGAAACAGAGAAGACAATAAAAGAAGCACTCGCCCAACGCAAAACCTTGCTTCTGATTGGAAACTGCTGGGTTGACTACAAAGGCCGAGCCAGCAGCAAACTCGAACCCGGAGAACGTATCGTCATAATAAAAGAAGACGGTTCTGTTTTAGTTCATCGACCAAGCGGTTACGAAGCTGTAAACTGGCAACCGCCTGGATGCATCTTTCAATCTCGCGTCAAGGAAGGTGTTTTGAAGATTATTGCTGTACGTCGCAAGCCTGCAGAATCCATACACATGTACTTCAACAACATCTACCTGCTCTTAGCAATGAAGTTGCAAGACACAGGCGGATTTTCTCTTCACGCAAGCGAAGAAGACATGCAGAAGGCAGTTTTGCTAAAACCTTCACTCATAGAGGAAGGCTTCAAACCAATTAGTTATGAGAAGAAAGTTGAACCTGGCTTCGTGGATGTTTACGGCATAGATAAAGAAGGAAAATTTGTCGTGGTAGAGATCAAGCGCAAAATTGCAGGACGCAACGCCGCACTACAACTGTCAAAGTATGTAAAAGCCGTGCAAGGCATTGTTAACCGTGAGGTGAGAGGTATACTTGCAGCCCCAAACATTGCAAAGGGAACACAGAGGCTACTAGTTACGCTTGGGTTAACCTTCAAACCCTTAGACCCACGAAAATGCGCCGAAATCCTTCAAAAATCACAAACACGCAAACTTGCTGACTTCTTCGAGTCCAAAAAGTAGTCGCAAAATCTTTATGTGCTCAGCTAAAAGGTGTTTGCGGAGAGTCACATGGAAAGATTAGCCATAAGTGAACGCGAGCACAAAAAGCGAATAGAAAACGTTAGAAAAACACTCACCAAAAGAAAGCTCGATGCACTTTACCTCACAAGCGGTGTCAGCTTCTTCTACTTAACAGGGTATTCCTATATCGCCACCGAACGCCCTGCAGCATTAGTAATTCCTGTAGACGGCGAAATCACATTCATGGGACCATTCTTAGAAATAGACCACATTCCATTAAAAACACGTTTAATAAAAAACATCAAAACCTACTACGACTACCCTGGAAAAAAACATCCCATTGACCATTTTGCCGAATTCATGAAAGACATAAAATTAACGAACAAACGAATAGGCACTGACAACATGGCTGGCGCCGCAGGAATTTGGGGATACACTGGGCCTCCAATCACTAAGAAATTACCTAAAACCAAGTTTATTCTTGCCAAAGACATCGTCGCAGACATGCGTTTAGTAAAATCTAAAGAAGAAATCGAGCTTATCCAAGAAAGCGCAAAGTGGGCAAATTTAGCACATTCACTGCTGCAAGAGTACACCGCGCCTGATTTGTGGGACTTTGACGTAGCAATAGCTGCTAGCCACGAAGCATCAATGATCATGAAAAAAACACTTGGACCAAACTATGAACCTCAACATTGGGGTAGCCACCCAGCAAGCGCAGGCTTCCGAGGACAAGTTGGCGAGATGTCCGCCATACCTCATTCAATAGCTACAAAACGACATATGAAGGAGGGTGATGTGCTTGTGACTGGAGCAGGAGCAGACGTAGGAGGTTATAGCTGTGAGCTTGAACGAACCATGATCTTAGGAGAACCTACCGCGAAACAGCAAAAATACTTTGAAGCGATGTTAAAGGCACAAGAAGAAGCCTTCAAAACCCTAAAACCTAGCGCAAAATGCAGCAGCGTCGACAAAGCAACGGCGAAAGTTTTCAAAAAAGCTGGCTTTGACAAGCTAACACGACATCATACAGGTCATGGCTTAGGATTAGAAGGACACGAGCCACCATGGCTAGACATTGGAAACGAAGCAGTCTTAAAGCCAGGAATGATTGTGAGTTGCGAGCCAGGCATTTACGAACCAGGTTTTGGCGGCTTCAGGCATTCCGACACCGTTCTAATCACCGAAGACGGAACAGAGATAATTACATACTACCCAAGAGATTTAGAATCCCTAACAATTCCCACTTAGCGCTCATGTCTGAAAGCCCTTAAGCATTGTTTCAGGATGCAGGAGAGCAGCAAACATTGATGAAGAAAAGAAAAGAACTGCAAGAAAAAATCTTGGAAACAAATCGCCGTAGAAATATTGTAATTACGGGTTTGATCGTAGGCATCGCTCTCGCCATTCTAGGACAACTAGTACCATTTCCAGCGCTTTCTATAATAGGCTTCACAATCTTTACAATTTGCACAGGCGCAACCTCATTCTTCACTGTTTTGAAGTGGCAATATGCAAAAACAATGAAGACCGAGATGGAGAAAGAAGCGAAGCCTCCTCCTGTTGATGTTTGCCCTCGGTGTGGCACAAGAGTTAGAAAGAACAAGGAATACTGCCCAAAATGCGGAAAGAAGATAAAAACAAAAAAGAGCTAACGAAACTTAAGAAAGCACGGATCGCTTAGGATATATACTTAAATTCTCTTTTTCCCCTTCTAGTGTGGGTGATAATTGTGTTTTGTTCCCAATGTGGTAAAGAGCTCCCTGAAAACGCATATTTCTGCCCCAGATGTGGTGTGAGAACTAGAAGAGGTACAGAAGCAGGCATTTCTACTCCATGGGAAGATTTGAAAGACGCATTCTCTAAAATGGGTGAAGAGATAGAGAAAGCGTTTTCAGTAGCTGGCAGAGAAATGGAAAAAGCCTTCAAAACGGCAAGAGACAAAATTAGGGAAACAACCAGTAGAGAACCAGTTGTTTGTCCCCATTGCGGAGAAAAGAATCTCGCTGTTGCTAAGTTCTGCTACAAGTGTGGCAAAAAGCTAGAATAAAACAAATTTGGCGAGCGCGCTTTAAGCGTATTCGGTTAGCTTCCTCTGTATCTTAGCATTCGTAATTAATCTGCTTCTATCTACCCACTGTTGTATTGGAATTAGAAATTGGCTTGAAATCCTTTGCAGCGCTTGTTCTATGATGTTAAATTTAAGTGGCTGCTGTCGCATGGCGTTCCGCACATTTTCTCTCACCTGCCATACACCTACAGGCATAATATAACCAGGTCTTGCCTCACGTAACACAACAACGGTTGCTTGGCGTCGTTCTTTAGTTAAAAGTTCGCAAATGGCCAGTCTAGCTGCGTAGTAGCATCCTCCAATGTCTGCGTAGGTGGTTCGCCCATCGTAACCTTCCCAATCTCCATACATCACAATGCTTCTGCCGCTTGGATTCCAAACGGTGCCAGGGTACCATGCCTCCATAGCTTCGTAGCTCCAAGCGTCAGGAATCATCAAAATTTCAAACTGATTTTCCAAGTAAGAAGACTCGTAGAGGCGATACTCATTGATTAGTGGGAAAGTTCTAATCCTATCCATTAACTCCTTAGAGATCATGCTGTCGACTGCTGTAATGCTCCAACGTGTCGGCACCAAACGTCTCTGCTGCTCAACACCAAACGCTCCGACGCTGAAAGCTCTTTGGATCTTTGTCACCATTACCTCTTTGTTATAAAGCTCTAAAACAGCAGGCTTGGCTTTTAAATCAGTATCGTAATATGCTTTTTCAATCTGGTGATCCCAGCGTGCCGAATCCACTTGCAAATCTCTAATGGGTGCGGATGGCCCAAAGGGTTGAATGTCGTCGTTCAAAACCAGAAAGCCACGGGGTCGCTTTTTCAAAGCTAACTCTACATCAGTTGCTGTAGAAGCCAAAGCCAACTCGCGAGTCATATCCATGATTTTGCCTGCCTCTTCAAAGCGGCGTACATGCACTCGGTGTTTGCCTCGGATAAGCATAGAGCGAAAGCCAACTATTTCATCTATTGTCTTGCCGAACCACAGCTCTGGCAGATCGTAGAGGCTTGTGTCTTCATGAACTGGCGGCACCATAGGACCCGCATAAACGTAGGGATACCCTATTCGACCCACAAAAACGCTGGGGGGTGAAGCCCCATCGATTTCTAAACTTTTAATCAGCGGTATGGTGCGTACAAAAGAGTTTACACGCACCATGACTGGACAACGAGTTTTGCCGCATAACATTCGCGAACCTTTGCAAGCTACACATAAACTAGCATGATTTTGCTTTGTAGCCCACAAATCCTTGTTATCGTTGAGTTCATTAACAAGCCTAGGATTATCAAGAAAATCCAATACCCAAGGATTACTCTTACCGATAACACGTTTCTTCGCTTTAACGATTCGTTTCACGTTGGGCACTCAAGTAAAACAAGGAAAAAAGTTGCTTAAAAAGAAAGTTGAAACCAACATGCTTAATTCTGATCTGCACTTGATTAGGGATAGCTTCTTCTTATAGTTCTTGGAAACGGAATAGTGTCTATTATGTTATCTAAGTCAAGCATCCACATAAGCAATCTCTCCACGCCAAGTCCGAACCCTACATGGGGTACTGTACCAAATCTTCGCATGTCAATGTACCAATCATAATCTTCCACTCGCAAACCTGTCTCCTTAATCCTCTTAATCAGCTTGTCTTTGTCATCTTCCCGTGCGCCGCCCGTTGTCAACTCACCTATTCTGGGAACCAGCATGTCCACCGACATGGCTATTTCTGGCCTGTCTCTGTATGTTTTGCAGTAAAACGCCTTTATCTCCTTTGGATAGTCGTAAACGAAGAAAGGGCATCCAAAATCTTCAGCCAATGCCTTCTCTTCGTCATAGCCCATGTCCTTACCCCATTTTATTTCAAAACCTTTATTTTGCAATATTTCAATCGCGTCTTTGTAAGTTATTCTTGGAAAAGGTTGCTTGACCTGCGGTAATTTTAAGTCGACTCCTAATTCTTTGAGTTCTTGTTTGCATTGTCTTTCCACTTCTTGACAGACATAGCTAACAAGCTCTTCTTCAATCTGCATGACGTCATCCATATCTGCAAAAGCCCATTCGGGTTCCACATGCCAATACTCGCAAAGGTGACGTATTGTTCGGCTTTTCTCTGCTCTAAAAGAAGGTGCGCAGGTGTAAACTTTCTCTAAACCGTAGATTAGAATCTCTGAATATAACTGGGCACTTTGTGTCAGATACAGGTCTCTCTCGAAGTATTTTGAGCTAAACAGAGTAGCACCACCTTCGCATGCACTAGTTATAAACATAGGGGGCGAGATTTCTATAAAGTCTTTCTCTCTGAAGAATTTGTGCATAAGCCACAAGACTTCGCTTCTGATTCGCATAACAAGGTTCATTTTTCTACTGCGCAGCCAGAGATGCCTAATGTCTCGAAGAAACTCTTCGCTCTGATCCTTAGCAATAGGAAATGTTTCAGCCAAGCCAACAATTGTCATTTTATCGGTAGAGATTTCGTATCCACCAGGGGCTCGTTTGTCTTTTTTCACTATTCCGCCAAGTGTGATGGAGGATTCGATGGTTATTTTTTCTGCTTCCCTCCACGCTTTTGCCCCTTCTTTTATAGTTGATTGAATTATTCCAGTTGCGTCGCGTATTAGTAAGAAGATTGTTTTTTTGCCTTCTCGTTTTCTGTAAACCCATCCTCGAATATTGACATGATCATCTTCGCATTTGCCTGCGAGAACGTCTTGGATTGGTGTGAAAGACATAGCTATCCCTCCCACAAACATTTACAGTTCTAACCTAAATATTTACAGTTTAAACAGTTAGCTTCAGCCAAAAGTTCCTGTAATAAAAGCCAATAATCCACTGAAAAACCAAAACAGGTTTCGATTCTTAATTCTTCTAGCATTTTCTCTTGAAGGGTTTAAAAGAAGCAGAATAGAAGCCAAGATCCATCCCATATCTGTCAAGACGACAAACGGAAGAAACCAAAAAGAGACGATTCTTAAAAGCCATGGAAGTGGAGTCAAAGCGACAGCGGAAATATAGAATAGTGTAGCAACTGAAGCCGCTTTTTGCTCTCCATAAAGCACTGCAACCGTTCTTATGTTGTTCTCTCTATCACCTTGAACATCAACAATTCCCTTTGTAACCTCACGACCCGTATTAGAAAGGAAAGCCATAGCAACAAAAATACCAGTTGTCGGCAGAAGCTCTTTTCCAATCACAAAACTTCCATAGATAAAGGGCATTACAATACAAGTACTGACCAAAAAATTTCCAAGCAAGCCTGTGCTTTTCCCTCTTGTTACATACAAAATAACAATAACCAAAGAAACGGAAGTTATAGCCAAACATTGCCAATTAGGAACCACCCCCGTCAACAAAGCTGCCGTAAGACCGAGAAATGTCAAAACAAAAGCAAACACTAACGACTCATTAGGACTAACTGCTCCACTTGGAATAGGTCTTTTAGGCTCATTTACGGCATCGATTTCCCTATCATAATAATCATTTATCGCCATTGCTGCGCCAGTTAAAAAGAAGCCTGTTGAGAAGCCAAGCAACAAGTTTTGAAACTGTTGGAAAATTGTTTGTTGTCCAGCCAGTGTAGCACCCACAACCACTGCAAAACCCATCATCACACAGTTAACAGGTCGAATCAATCTAACAAAAGCGCTTACTTTGCTCATAACAGCCACAATCTTCCTATTTGCGAAGTTTAACCAGAAATGGTGCAATTGAGGTAATTATATTTGTCACTATAATGACGTTTGTTGCTATGGCAGGATAAAGATAAGCATAAGTCACTGTTGGACTCAACTCCCTGTACAAGAGGATGCTGAGAGTTGCATTTGCTAATCCTATTCCACACATAAAAGTCATGAAACGACGGTATTGAAACATATCGCTTCTCCATGTCGCAATAGTTGCAGCGGCGTGGCGGAAAACCAAGTTTACTGAAACAATTACTACAGCTATAAGAACGCTTAACCAAATGGGGAATGCGCCTTCCCCAATACCATAAATTAGACCGAGAAAAACAAAAAAGAAAGCTCGTATCAGAAACGCAAGCTCTCCTTGAGTACGTTTCACGAAGTTTTTGATGTCACTCAAATAACCTAAATCCAGTTTAACTCTCAATGTCTTGAAAATTTCTCTATAGTTCCCTAACATTAGGCCAAAAAGAAGAGCAGTTAGAGGACCACTTCCTCCCAATGTTTCAGAGGTAGCATAACAACCGATAAGAACACCTAACGTAAGCATGTAAGTGTATTCCTCCTTCTTTACCACATATAGTATTCTAATCCATAGAATGCCCATGACAGCGCCCAAAACTGCTCCTATCGCAAACTTTCCTACAATTGTAATCAGAGTTTGCGGAATATCAACAAGCCCACTTACATAAGTCTGCAAAATGGTTAACACTAAAACAATGTTTAGTACATCAGTTATTGTTGATTCCAGTGACAGAGTAACCTCAACCTCCTTGTTGATGTCCAATTTTGAGACTAGCGGTATGATGACTACAGAACTTGTTCCCGCAGTTATGGGACCTAGCATTAGCGCTTCAAGCCACTGAAAACCTAACAAGAAATGAGCGAACAATGTGACAAATGCTGCAGCAGAAGAAACGTATAGGATTGCGAGGATGGCTGCTCTGAAGCTTTGCGAAATAACCTTGTAAATATCCATGTTAAGTCCGCCCTCAAAAAGTATCATCATTAAAGTAAGAGTGGTCAAAAAAGGAGTAATTGGATCAACATCCATCGGAGAAAACATTTTCAGAACAGGTCCCAGAATTATACCGATTGAAATCAAAAACAAACTGCTTGGAAGTCCAATCTTCTTAAATAATAGATTTGCTAAGAAACCGACACCAATTATAGCACCTACAATTGAGAAAACCGATATAGCATCCACCATGTTATTCCCATTCAAAGGTACGATGTAGCAAGTTTTATGCCGTTGTTGTTTTAATAATTTAGTCCTAAAAAAGCCTATTCTCTTTTAAATAACATTTATGCCTCCCCGAGTTTTACAGCAGCCAGTACTCTTCAACGTTTAGTTTTTAATACTTGACTGAACTAAAGATTGCTGAGGTTTATCAACATTGGACTATTCATATGAACCTGAAAAGCTTAGAGTGATAATTCCTATTGGCGGAAGGGCGAAAAGGCTACTGCCTTTGACCGCAGAGGTTTCGAAGGCCTGTATTCGACTTTTGAACAGACCGTTAATAGACATTTCACTACTAGGTTTGGCTCGTCAAGGTGTGAAGAACTTCATTTTTGGAGTGAAAGGGTATACGAATTATCGTGACCTTTATGATTATTTTGAGTCGGGAATTGGCTTTTCTGCAAGATACAATATTAAACCTCGCATACATGTAAAATATCAACCAAACGAGGACGATGTGGGGAGTGGAGACTCAGCGAGAATAAATATCGAGTATTATAGCATCGAGAACCCTGTTTTTGCAATTCAAGGCGACAATATTTTCGATGTTAATCTGAAAGCCTTTCTGTCCTTTCATGAGAAGAAAGATGCCTTGATGACTATAGGCTTGCGCGAGGTGGAAAATGTCGAGGGCTATGGAATAGCAGACATAAACGGTAACATGCGGATATCCAGATTCGTAGAAAAACCTCGTCCAGAAGAAGCCCCATCTAATCTGGCTAACACTGGCTTGTACTTGGTTAAACCGGAAATTAAAGAGATTTTTAAGGAGAAAGAAGTGAAGGAAATGATTGCGGTTAAGAAACGTTTAGACTTTGGATACGATCTAATTCCCTATCTAATCAAGACTAATCGGCCAGTTTATGGCTATCCTTTGAAAGGAAGCTGGTATGACATAGGAACTCCGGAGCGTTATCTTCAAGCAATGCAAGAAATACTGCAAGGCAAGCTTTCCAGTCTTACTGATTTCGGAAGCAAGATTTCAGAAAATCCGACAGTTTGGGTACAAGGTGAAAGCTTCGAATCAATCAAAAAAAGAGAAGAGATTACTGACAAAATTGAGCATGGCAAGATAAAACTTGAGGGATTCGTGCTCTTAGGTCGACATTGCAAAATAGGTGACGGCGCTCGTATTGTAGATTCGTGCATCGACAACTTTACGAAAATCGGCAGTAACGTGACAATCGAGCGATCAGCAATAATGGATCGTACAATAATTGAGGAGGGTGCCCAAATAGAAGAAAGCATTATCGGGAGACATACAACTGTGAATTCAACAAGAGGAAAGCCGACAAAGATAAATTCAGTCTCTGTTATTGCCGACGACGTAACAGTTGGCGCTGGTTCACATTTGGTGGCGACAAAAGTCTATCCTCATAATGATGTGAAAGGGAAATACGCCCACATTGTACTTTCTAGTCCCCGACTGTCTGGTGTTTAGACGCTGAGCAAAGCCTTTTCCCATTATTCTATATGAACTCTGTATAGGTCAATGTCTTCTCTCATCATTCTTGTTAGTTCCAAGAACTCTCTTGTTGAACGCTTCACGTCTTTGGACTGAGTTATATATCTCCCTACGATCAAGATGTCAGCTCCCTTTGTTAATGCTTCTCTTGCTGTTTCTGGAACTATGCCACCTGCAACAGCTACTAGAAACTTTTGGTCTGCAAAGGCCTGCTTTAACTCTTTGACGCGTTCTAGTCCAAGAGTTCTCCCAGTCTCCATGTCGATGCCGCGGTGTAAAATGACTATGTTGGGCATTTCCTTGAGTGTTTGAAGTTTCTTAACAGGGTCTTCAACATTCATCATGTCGATTACCGCATATATTCCCAGTTTTTTTGCTTCGTAGGTGAAGCCGTCTAAAGTTTCCTTCGCTGCTACCCCTGCTGCTACAACTGCGTCGGCAGTTTCTTCAAACGCCAAGTCAACTTCTACTTTTCCGACATCTAAGGTTTTCAAGTCTGCAATAATGAATACGTCTCTAGCAATCTCTCTTAGGTCTCGAATCACTTTAACCCCGTACTTCTTCAAAAGTGGTGTTCCAACCTCTAGAATTATTCTGTCGCTTTCCGGAAGCTCCTGAATTATGTTTTTTGTTTGTCCAATGCTTGGAATGTCTAAGGCAACTTGCAGATATGGTGGTCGCCACAGTCTAGGCACTTTGAAACCCATAATAGGATGTTTTGCTCTGTCTTTGTCGTATATGATCTTGTCTAGCGACGGATATTTCGCCAACGCTCTTTTCAGAGCTAGTCTAGTGGCACCATAGTTGTAGTGATAGATTTTTCTGTAGTCTTTGGCGTTAGGATGAATAAAAGCGCTGCACACAATTACCCAATCTTCTATTTTGTCTTTTGGAACAACTCCATCCTCAACAGAGTCCGCCACTGCTTTTGCTACAGCAGCTTGCGCTGGACCAAATATCTTGCCTGCTTGTTCAAGGTTTTTCACCGTAACTTTTGGAATGAGAAGGGTGTGAGGTTTTGGAGGAAGATTAGGTCGTATAACTGCGAGAAGAGGTGTGTGCCCCGCGGATAAATTCGACATACCTGAAGCAAACGCTTCCCCAACAGGACCATCTTTATCGCCAATTAACAAGTCGATGTGAGCAACTTCGTCTCCTTCGCCCACTAAAGCTTCTCCAATAAGGTAAACAGATTTCTCGGCTTTTACACTTTTCATAGCCATCACTACCTCTTTGTAAACTTGATTGAATTTTACGTCAAACTCTTTCATCCACTCATATAGAGTGTCTCTGTGGATGTTCAACTGCGTTGCAGTGCCAGCAATCGTCGGTTTTCCCTTCTTTGCCTGAATTTGTTTAGCAATAGCCTCGCTCAATTGTCGGATAAATTCCTTCTTGTTAGCTGGCTTTTTACTAATGGTACCCGACACAGTAACACACTCAGGGGATTTCTAGTATTATCGAGTATTTAAGATTGTCGGATAAATGCTTATATAGATAATAATTCCGACATTTTAAAAGAAAGTCAACCCTCATTTTCTTCTATTACCCGACATTTTTAAAATTTTTAGAAAAGCTTTTTCAAATTCCTTAGCTGCCTCGCCTCTATAACCGACAAATATTACATCTTTCAGCATAGTTGGATCGTTCAAGTGTTTCTTTAATTCTTGCATCATAATGTCAGCTGCAGCTTCCATCGATAATCCTCCGACACCTGTACCTAAAACCGGAAAGGCTACACTTTTGATTTTTAGAGTTCGAGCGCATTTCAGAGCGCCTTGCATAGCTAGTTTAACATTCTTCTCATTAATTTGCATTGCAGGTCTAGCCATAGTGGGTGCGTGAATAACAAATTTCGCTGGAAGCCGTCCTGCTTTCGTAACTATGGCTTTCCCCATTTTCACCGGCGCTTTCCTTAACGCCTCTGCTTCAATTTCTGCTCCACCTACTCGCTTTATTGCTCCTGCTACACCACCGCCCATATACATTAAAGTGTTGGCAGGGTTTACTATGGCGTCGACTTTTAATTTTATGATGTCACCAGTAACTATTCTTATTTTAACGTCCTTGTAGGTGTGTTCAAAATTTGACATAGTTAATCCTTGGCTTTTTAGTTTAGATTGAATAAAAAATCTGTTGAAAGAGGGTAGACTATTGAGAAAGTTTTTCTCCACAGTTTCCACAGAATTTTGTTCCCGGAGGATTCTTTGTGTTACATTTTGGGCAACTAATTTCAGCTCCGCCCGTTGATTGAGGCAGAGGTTTGCCACAGTTTCCGCAGAATTTCATGCCTGCAGGATTCTCTGCTTTACAGTTGGGACAAACAACTTTAGGTGTTGGAGCTAAGCTTTCCCCACAGTTTCCACAAAACTTCATTCCCGCAGTGTTTTTGACACCACATTTTTGGCAAATCACCACTTCTTGTGGTCTTCCAGCTTGAGCTTGCTGCATTTGTTGTGCCATCATAAATGGCATCGTCAAGCCTAGTCCAGCTCCGACACCAGCTGCAGCTGCTCCGCCGCCCTCAGTTCCTTTGAGTTCTGCTGCTGTTTCTTTCATGTATTGCATTGTCATAGCTTGTGCGCCTATTCCGGAGGCAAATCTTCTGGCTTCTTCTGGGATTTTGACACCTTCAAAGATGCAGTCTATGATTTTTAAGCCGATTCTTGCGGCTTCGTCACTAATTTTTAGTGCTACTTTGTCAGTTGTTACGTCTACGTTTTTTACGACGGTGAATGTATCGAAGTTTCCGAACTCGTTTATGATTCGTTCGTTTACGAATCCTCTGATGTAGTTTTCAACGTCTTGGGATGTGGTTGCTCCTCGGTTGCCGAAGAACTCCATGACGAACAGCTTCGAGTCTTCGACTTTGTAGAGGAGGTATCCGTAAAACCCAAGTTCGGCTTGATATTTAATGTCGCCGCTTGGTGCTGAATAGGCTGTTCCACCGAAGTTTCCTCGGAATTGACTGTTGCTGACAAAGACAACTTCGCAGTCGAAAATGTCACCGATGATACCGAGAGCCCTCAAGGCACCTGTTAAAAAGGGAATATTCTTGCTAGTTATGGTGTGTCTTCCAGGACCAAAAACATCATAGGCTTTACCATCTCTAAAGAAGACAGCCCATTGGTTTTCTTTCACAATCACTTGACTTCCATATTTGAGGGAAAGTTTTGGAAATCTGTAAGCAATATCTTCTGCTCCCGCATAATCCCAAGATACCTTTTCAATCACTGGCATTAATTTACATCTCCAACGATCTAAATTCCTTTTCTCGTTCATTCCATTTAGATTCGAAATCCAGTATTAAAGACTTAATGTTTTTCACCTTAGTTTCCACGTTGTCCCATTTTTCAGCTTCACTGTCGCCGTACAGTTCGTCAACTGAATTAGCTATGGCATGAATGTCTTCGTCTAAGGCTTTGTCGTAGTTGAATGTTCGAGCAAGCTCCTTCTCTCGTATATGCCCCTTACGGTCCCAAAATCCCGCATAACCGTAATCGGCGCGGTTAACTTTTTCTGCAACTCTATCTAAGAGTTGGATGACTTTTTTAAAGTGATCTCCAGCAGCTTTTTGTCCAGCATCAAGAGCTGCTAAGTATATTTCTTCCCATTTGTGACGTAGGGTTTTGAAGTCAGCGTAGTAGTAGTCGCGGAGCTTTTTATCAAGCTCTCGCAAGTCCTCTTTCGTTCCGTAGCCTCCAGTGATTACGTTTTGGATTTTCGCAAATACTCCTTGCCTTTCTTTGACTTTTTCAATTGTTTCTTTTTCCGACATGAATAAATCTCCTAGACGATTTTGAATAAGGGTTTTCCTCCGCCTAAAACCTTTCCGTTGCAGTCGTCTACCAGAATTGCATAGTTCTCCCCTTCTATATTATAGTGGACAAACCAGATTGGTGCATGAACCAGTTCTCCCTCTCCAATCGTTACTTTCGTGTTACAAGTCTCGAGAACATCCACTTTTCCACCAGCAACTAGCCTCTCCTTGGCTTCAACTTCAGCTCTAATTCTTGCCTTAGCCTCTTCCTCGTTCAACTCTGTGTTTAGAAAATCTGCATCTTTTGGAATTTTCCCTACATCAAACGGTATCTTCTTAGTGGCAGGAACATCATAGTAGCTTATTTCGCTAATCATTGTTCTTCTAGCTAAGATTGGCCAAACATAATGTGAGGAAAAGGAATACGAGATGGTCTTTGGTGCACGATCCTTTTGCTGCGCCTCCATCATTGCACTGGCGCCAGCTTGAAGAACCTTTCCGAATCGTTTCCATTTGCTTTCTCTTTTGCTGCTGAGAGCGTCTTGTACCTGCCGCATTTCTCCTGCAAGTCCAGTGCCGCTTTTTCCCTTAAAGTAAGTTTCTGCGTCTGCTGGAAAAACCCAGAAGGGAACGTAGCGAAGTTTTATATTTGTGATTTGGGCGTCTCTTGAAACCCCAACTCTGAGAAGCCCTTTGTCCATGTATTTTTTTGCTGCTTCTACAACTTGTTGAGTTAAGAAGTGATTTTCGAGCATACTGTGTTTTTTGATTTCTTCGCTTGTGCCCACAGAGATTGTAAAACCGCAATATCGGCAGGTTACTATCAGGTCTTCTTGGGTGACGTTTAAGGGTGCTCCACATTCTGTGCACTTTGTCAAGACAATCTTTTCTGCCTTGGCTTGAGGTTGCGCTTGTTTTGCAATTTGTTGTGAGGTTGCTGATGGTTGGGTCGGCACTGTGGGCGTTTCAGCAGGTTCTTTCTCTGTATGACTTATGAAAGCTTGAGGGTTTGCTGTTGAAGCTAAAATGACGTCTTCAACTATGAACCACATCTCTTCGTTGTCACTTCTTATTCCAGAGACCACAAAGTTGTCTGGGATTCCCCTTACGCTTAGCGTTTCTTTTGCTCCGAAAACTCCTGGCTTTTTGTATTCAATTAAAAAACTGGTTGAACCTGTCAGCGTGTGTTCTATCTTATAACCTCGCTCTTCCATTGAAGCCTTTAACTTTTGCTGTAAAGTTTTAATGGCGATCCCTAACCCTTGATATCGAGTCACTAGCCATCATCCCAAATAGTTTATGGAGCTTCTTTTCCATTTTTACTTTTATGCTATATTTACTTTTTAGGCTTTCAATTCTTATTAATACTACCTAGAAACATTCTAGTAGGATGTTTATCTCTAAATATTTGCTTATAAGACCAAACTATACGTTCAGGCGTAGAAAGTGGATATCGCTAAGAAATTTAGTAAGCCTTTATAAGAGGCTTCATAAATCTTTTGAGGGAAAATAATCGCAGGTAATAACCTTGCCAACACCATACGACGTCCCCTCAAAAGCCTTCATCGATAAACTAGCTCAGTACATAAAGGACAATGTAGACCAGGTCACCCCGCCGCCGTGGGCACTCTACGTAAAAACAGGTTCCTATGCAACGCAACAGCCCCAAAACCCAGATTGGTGGTACACACGTTGCGCCTCACTTCTCCGAAAAACCTACATGAAAGGACCAATCGGCGTTGAAAGATTAAGAGCGCAATATGGCGGAAAAAAGGATTTTGGAGTCCGCCCAGAACATGTGAGAAAAGGTGCAGGCAGCAACATCAGAAAACTCTTTCAACAACTTGAGGCATCTGGATTTGTTGAAAACGTGGAAGGACAAGGCAGAGTATTAACAAATGAAGGAAAGCGATTGCTAGATACGATAGCCACCGAGATAAAAGCTGAACTAGAAAAGAAAGTGCCTGAACTAGCAAAATATTAAGAAGATGAAAGGCGATGAGCGAGGACGAAGAAATCGAAGCACTGCGTAAAAAAAGAGCGCTGGAGCTGCAGCGGAAGCTTGCTCAAGAACAGCAACGAATTCAAATGCAACAACAAATTGAAATGCAAAAACAAGCTCTACTCCGCCGCATACTTTCCTCAGAATCCAGGCAACGCCTTACTAACCTGAAAATGGTAAAGCCTGAATTTTCAGAACAAATCGAACTTCAGCTAATACAACTCGCTCAAGCAGGGCACCTAAAAATCCCAGTTACTGATGACCAACTGAAAGAAATATTAACTCGATTGCAGACTCAACGTCGAGACATAAAAATAAGGAGAAAATAACCATGGCTAGAAACAAACCAACTGCAAGAAAACGCAGACTAGCAAAGGCTGGAAAGCAAAAAAAACCAGTTCCCACATGGGTAGTAGCTAAGACTTCAGGCAGAGTTAGAAGACATCCGAAGAGTAAACATTGGCGACGTTCCAAACTTAAAGCATAGAGGGAGCGGTTTTTTGGAAGAAAAGGTAGAAAAAACTCAAGAAACAGAAGAGAAAGAGCAACTGCCAGGGGAAGATGTTGAGATTCTAGAAGAAACTAAAATTGTTGAAGAGGAAGAAGAGACAAGCGAGGAAGCTGAAGAGGAGATTTTTGAAGAAGAGACCGAAGGAGCGCCACCCCCTCGAGAAGAAGAGGAATTTGTAGAAGAAAGAATCTATACCATACCCTTGGGGCGTGCTTGGTTAATGCCGCCTAAAAAACGGGCTTCCAAAGCCATCCGTATCATCAAAGCCTTTGTTCAAAGGCACATGAAAGTTGTTGAAGTAGCCATTGAGAAAGAAAGCGAAAAAGAAGAGGGTGGCAGAATCATTATCAGTAATGAAGTTAACGAGAAAATTTGGAGCCGAGGAATTGAGAAACCTCCAAGAAAACTAAGGATTCGCGCTGCCAAAGACGAAGAGGGCAATGTAACAATCTTCCTAGCTTAGGAGACGAACGGTTGGCAATTTTCTTGCTAGATCTTTTCGGAAGCGCAAGCATAGGAGTCTACTCACTAGCCACCGACAAAATTGCGATAATCCCCCCACAAACGCCTGAAACAAAAGCTGACAAAATTGCAAAATGGCTGGGTGTTAGAGTGGCTAAGACGACCATCAGCAGCTCAGTAGTAATAGGAGCTCTAGCATGCGCCAACTCGAATGGCTTAATCTTGCCTCATTATATTCGAGAGGAAGAACTGGAAATTATAAAGGCGGTGTCTGACGACGCTAATTTAACTGTCATGGACACAAAGAGAACCGCCTACGGGAACATGGTTCTGGCAAACGATCATGGTGCTGTTGTTGACCCGAGACTTAAACCTAAAACTATTGAGAAAATAGTTGACACCCTAGGTGTTGAAGTTGTTCCAGGAGAGATTGCAGGCTTGCCCTACATAGGTTCGTTAGCGTTAGCCACGAATAAAGGTGTGTTAACGCATCCGTTGATTAAAGAGGAGGAACAGCAACTTCTTAAAGATGTATTGAAGGTACCTATAGATGTCGGGACAATCAATTGTGGAATACCCTATGTATCCACAGGGTTAATAGGGAACAGTTGCAACGTAGTGGCAGGGATCCTTACTACGGGTCCTGAAATGTTTATAATGGGTCAAGCTCTTGATGTGGTGAAATAAGATGAGCGAAGTCAAAGTGTTCCGCGTGACAGGAGAAATAGCAAAGCCAAACTTGAGAACGACTTTCAAAAAGGAAGTCAGAGCCTTAAAACCTGAAAATGCCAAAGAAAAGATATACATGGAACTGGGAAGCAAACACAGAGCCAAACGTTTCCAGATAAAAATCTTCAAAATCGAAGAGGTCCCACCAGAGAAGATTGAAAGCCCAATCATAAAGAATTTGACCTTAGAGGAAAAGGCAGATGTCGAGTGACGAGGAAACTTTTCGAAGACTACTGACTGAACTTCGACTGTTAGAAGGCACTGCAGACGCTTTGCAGAACAGAGTCAACTTGGTAAACGCCGCGATAACTGAACTATCCTTCGCGTCTACAACGATAGAAGGATTAGAAAAGGAAAAGAAAGGAGTACCTTTGCTTGTGCCAATCGGCGGGGGCTCTTTCATAAAAGCCGAAGTGGTCACAACTGAAACCATGGTGGTTGGCATGGGCGCTGGTGTATCTGTAGAGAAATCTAGAAACGAAGCTAAGCAAATTGTAGGAAAGCGCATTGCAGAGCTTGAGAAATCTAGAAACGGTCTTCGACAGCAGTTAGGTCAGGTGATAGAACGGATGCGTTTGAACAGGCAACAGTTGGATGAGGTTTCGGTGAGACTAAGTGGTGGGAGGCAGACAGGCAATGTTCGAAAAACTAAAAGCGGGACTTAGTGGCCTAGTTAACAAAATTACAACAACTGAGCTGAAAGCAAAACAGCTGCAGTCAATCCTATCTGATTTTAAGTTAAGCCTAATCGAAAATGATGTAGCTTTTCCAGTTGCAGAACGTATATCCGACGAAATGCAAAGACGCCTAGATGGCGTTGAGGTGAAGCGCTTAGAAGACCGGAAAAAAATTGTAAATGAGAATTTACGCGAAGTTTTGCTGGAAATTTTGAACACGGGCAAAAAAATAGATTTGCTAAAAATGGTTGAAGAGAAGCAAGAGAATGGGGAGCCGTTAGTTATTGCTTTTGTTGGAATCAATGGTACAGGAAAAACGACAAGTATCGCCAAAATTGCCAAGTTATTTATGAAGAACGGGTATACGATCGTTTTGGCTTGCGGTGATACTTACAGAGCTGGCTCAATTGAGCAGTTGGAGGAGCACGCAAAAAGACTTGGGGTGCGTATGATTAAGCACAGTTATGGTGCTGACCCTGCTGCGGTGGCTTTTGATGCCATAAAACATGCTAAGGCTCATGGTGTGAACGTGGTGCTAATTGACACGGCTGGGCGCATTCATACTGATAAGAACTTGATGAACGAGTTGGCGAAGGTTAAGCGTGTTGTGAATCCAGATTTAACTTTGCTTGTGGTTGATGCCTTGACGGGGAATGACGCGGTTATGCAGGCTGAAGAGTTCAACAAAAGCGTGGGTATAGATGGAACCATTTTGACAAAGGTGGATGCTGATGTGAAAGGTGGTTCAGCATTAAGCGTTACGTATGTGACTGGAAAGTCCATACTGTTTATTGGCGTGGGGCAAACGTATGAAGACTTGCAGCCTTTTAAGCCAGAACAATTCACGCAAATGATACTAAAATAATGTTCTGTCAACTTATTTATTTTATTAAAGTTCTGTTTTGGTTCTCCCCGCAGTAGATAGACTATTCTATTTGGTTCCAATGTTCTTCTAATAGAAGCCAATATGTTAGTGCTACGTTCTAGCTTAGGATTTTACTATTATTAGGAATGTCGAAAGCAGCCTTTCTAGAATTATTGATTAAAAAAGTCTTCCGATTGTATTAAATTGCGGTATAGAAGTTTATTTCATGAAGAATTAAATATCCTAAATCAACTTTTATATACGTATTTTCTTGTAGAAGGTTGGCTTTTCGAAAAACTACTGGCGTTCTTTTAATATTAATCGTTCTTAATCTATACATAACTAGAAATTTAGCAGCGATATATAGTCCAACTCTCACTCTAATAAGTCCAGAAGATCAGCTATAGTTTCTCCAGACATGACTTTTGAATATTGCATCACTGATATTAAGGGCATAAAAAATGCGAGTCTTTACATCAGTAGTATTAGGAATCAGAGTGTAAATTATTTAAACTTACAGTATAATGATACAAAGAGAGTCTGGGAAGAAAAATTGTCTGAAAGATTAGCTCATTGGGTAAGTTATAAATAGACATTGTGATGAAAATCTAAGAAAGCTCTTATCAGTGTGGTGTTGTCTATTGGGTAAGCTTGACAAACCCGTCTTAGAAGTCCTGCAAAACTCTACAGAACCATTAACCTTAGCAGAAATTGCCCAAAAGCTTGACAAACCAGAAAAAACAATATTCAAAACTCTAAGAAGACTTTTCGAAAAGGGCCAAATAGACACCAAAGGTCGCCAATACTCGATTGCAAAAGAATAAACCTAATTCTTCGCCTTTCCTTCTTCACACATGACATCATCATATAAAATCTAATGCGCAGAAAAACTACACCGCCAAAAATCCATTGAACAGAAAACCGCCAACCTCCTCTGTACTACCACGAACCCAATCAAGCACAAACACATACAAAGAACACGGAAAAGCTCGACAATCGCAAGACCGAAAATCACCAAACCCCACCAGAAAATCCGAGCTTTCTCACCTTCAAACATAGCAAATCCCCTTCCAATAATTTGGGTGCTCCGCACCATTTATGTTTTTATTTACCCAGCGGCATCAGAAATGATAACCGTTATTTATCTCCCTTGCTTATCTGCATAAAAGACTATTCTTAACTGGAAGCTTACGCTATGAAGTCTCTGCCCAAAAAAATCGACTTCCTCGCCATCGAAAAAAAGTGGCAACGCAAATGGGAAGAATGGGGCATTTACCACTTCGATTGGAAAGACTACTCTAAGCCCACCTTCAGCATCGATACACCTCCACCTTACCCCAGCGGCGAATTCCATATGGGCAACGTTCTCAACTGGACCTACTTTGACATTACTGCCCGATACAAACGCATGCAAGGCTATAACGTCTACTTTCCCCAAGGCTGGGACTGCCACGGCTTGCAAATTGAAAGAAGAGTCGAAAAAGAGTACGGGATTAAGAAGTCTGAAACTCCTACAGCCGATTTCATCAACCTCTGCAAAAAATTCGTAAACAAATACATAAACATAATGAAAACCGCTATAAAACAACTCGGTTGCAGCAATGATTGGACAACCGAATACAAAACCATGAATCCCGACTACTGGCGACGTACCCAACTGAGCTTCATACTGCTATACGAGAAAGGCTACATCTACCAAGGCACCCACCCAGTAAACTGGTGCCCAAACTGTGAAACCGCCATAGCTGACGCCGAAGTAAACTACGAAACACGACAAGGCACTCTCTACTTCATCAAATTTCTGCTAGAAAAAAACAAATACTTGACAATTGCCACGACACGCCCCGAACTTATACCAGCCTGTGTCACTGTTGCTGTCAACCCAAAAGACAAACGCTACAAACAATACATAGACAGA
>Ga0209635_10000598_pt1 | contig 25132 bp, 33 predicted proteins | sample DeeMarSWOR230_32_FD_187463 | JGI IMG/M metagenome (GOLD analysis project Ga0209635, IMG submission 187463) | Marine sediment microbial communities from White Oak River estuary, North Carolina - WOR-2-30_32 (SPAdes) (version 2) | ecosystem: Environmental > Aquatic > Marine > Intertidal zone >...
ATATTATTCAACCTTTAGAAAGATTACTTGATCATTTGCCAAAAATTGTAATTCGTGATTCAGCAGTAGATGCATTATGTCATGGAGCAAACCTTGCTGTTCCTGGTGTTGTTGAGATTGATTCAGATATTAAAAAAGGTGATATGGTCGCAATACTTACAATGAAAAATGAAGGTGTTGCCCTTGCTGATTCAATGATGTCAACAGAAGAAGTAATTCAAAAGGATAAAGGTGTATGTGCTAGTCTTGTAAGAGTTTTAATGAATAAAGGCACATATCCTTCAATCTGGAAAAAGAATTAAAAGAAAGGTTTGTTTCCAGTATTTGTTTTTTGCCGAGGTGGCCCAGCCCGGTACGGCGCGAGCCTGGAGAGCTCGTGGGGATTTTCCTCGCGGGAGTTCGAATCTCCCCCTCGGCGTAAATTTATACAACATTTATTTTCGATAAAAATATTTATTATAAATTTTGTAACAAATAAATTTATTTTATATTACTTATTTAAAATAGCGAGCAATTTTTACTGGTAAATTTGAAACAATATCTCCCATTGCCTGCTAGATGTAATGATGATAAAAATAGATTTACAGATAGCGTACTAAGGTATATGTGCACTTGCATAGGCAGATGATTATTCATAAGAGGGCTACTTTTATTAGCGGGAGAAGCATTTGTTTTCATTACCAAGTTGATGGGATGCAGAATGAAGATGAAGTAGTTACTTCTCCAGATATACTAAGACCTCTTGTTATACGGTCACTACGGAGAAGCAACGTCAGGAAAAAGATTGCAGAGTATCTTTTCGATATCCGCCCAAATGGCAGTTATACTTCAAAGATTGCATATAATATCAAAACAACCCCAACCAATGTAATTGGTGCCATCAGAGGGATGAATTCGAGATATAGAGATGATGCATCACTTATCGGTTTGAACATCGTTGAACAAGTTGATACAAGAAAAAACCTTAAGGTTTACAAGCTCACTGACTTCGGAAAGGAAATAATCGTATCAATGAAAAATAGAAGATAAAGATTTTTTTATACTTTCAAAACTTTCTATGACAACTTCATAAGAATAGAACAATCCTCGTCTTGTCTGACGGATGTAAGGATGATTAAATATACTAATTTTCTAATGGAATAGCAATCTGTGTATGTATTTATTTGGTTAGTCAATCTTTTTGCATTTAGAATGTCTTGTTTTTTCAAGGAAATAATCTACCCATGCCTCTCTAACACTTGGTATCGTCTCCCGTTCTATCAGCTTTAATATATCCTTTTGTTCTTTTGTTATCGCCAGTTTTTTAAGCGCTGAAAGACTAATCCGGGTGTCTTTTTTAACTGGAGAAGCTTTTGGGTGAAATAGGCTTCTTAGCCAAGATTTTTGTTTCTTCTTTGTATCATGTGTCATTGTAATAAGTCCTTTTTAAGATAGCAACTATCTGTTATAAAATGATTTCTCTTATACATTTGTAAAATTATATTTTATTGAGTGTAATGCATTAGGGGGCTATGTGTAAACAAATCTACCCCTGAGGGTTTATTTCACGTAAAGCATTTAAAAGCATTTATATGGAAAGACGCAATCTAACAATTGGATTACAGCCAAATATGTCTAATAGGAGGTAAAATATTATGACAGAAGAAACAACAGAAGAAGAAACAGCCAAAGAAAAAAGAAGAAATGATGAAAACACAATATATGTTGGACGCAAACCGCCGATGAGCTACGTACTTGCAGTAGTAACACAGTTTCAGAGGAGTGTTTCGGGTGAGGTTATAATAAAAGCGAGAGGCAGATCAATAAGTACAGCAGTGGATACCGCAGAAATCGTAAGAAACAGGTTTGTTACAGATGCGGAACTAAAAGACATAAAAATTGATACTGAGAGCATTACAAATGAGGAAGGTAGAACTTCTAATGTATCTAGTATTGAAATAATCTTAACAACTAAAAAGAAGAACAAATAATAGAACGATAAACCTATAGGATGATGCCTATATCTAGTTTTTCTGCAATCTCTTTGTAGCGATTTCGAATAGTAACCTCTGTTACACCTGCAATATCTGCTACTTCACGTTGTGTCCTTCGTTCACCACAAATCACAGATGCAATATAGAGCGAGGCTGCTGCAATGCCTGTTGGGCCACGTCCACTAGTTATTTCTCGGTGCGCTGCTTCTTGTAATATCTCCAAGGTCTTAGCTTGCACATCACCACTAAGTTTTAATTCACTGCAGAACCTTGAAATATAATCCTCTGGTGAAGTAGGCAACAATTTTAATCCTAATTCACGGGAGACATATCTATAGGTCCTTCCTATCTCTTTCCTAGAAACATGTGCTATGTTACATATTTCATCAAGCGTACGTGGCACAAGGCACTGCCGACATGCTGCATACAATGCTGCAGCAGTAACACCTTCTATACTTCTACCACGAACCAATTTCTTCAATGCTGCTTTTCTATAAATCATAGCAGCTGTTTCTCGCACTGTTCTTGGAAGGCCTATGCTTGATGCCATTCTATCAAGTGCAGAAAGAGCAATTGCTAGGTTCCTCTCTGTAGCATCACTGATTCTAACTCTCCTCTGCCATTTCCTTAATCGATATAACTGTGCTCTGTTTCTAGTCGGAATTGATTTACCATAAGAATCACGGTTTTTCCAATCAATCATAGTGGAAAGACCTTTATCATGAATCGTATAGGTCATAGGTGCCCCAACACGAGCTCGTTTTTCACGTTGATCGCTGTCAAATGCTCTCCAATCTGGCCCATGATCAATGAAATCCTCTTCGATAACAAGCCCGCAATCATTACAAATAAGTTCTCCCCTGCTGTAATCTCTTGAAAGATTTGTACTCCCACATTCAGGGCATCTAATTGTTTCTTCTATTTTCTGTTTATTTTTATCGCGTGTCAATCTAAATCAGACCTATAAACCACAAATCAAACCTTTAATATTGATAGAATATTTTAATGAAGAAGCCCCAAAGAAAAAAGCTCTTCCGATAACTTCTCCACTGCTTTTGATACATCTTCAGTGGTTCTAGCACCAGCGCAAACTATTTTACCAGAAGAAAAAAGCAACATAGCTGCCTTAGGCTCTTTTACCCGGTAGACAAGTCCTGGGAACTGCTCAGGCTCATATTCAACATTATCCAAACCCAGACCCTGAGCTACTTCATTAAGATTAAGCTCACCTCCTAAGTCAGCTGTAGCTACTATATTCTGAACAATTATCTTTGGATTCTTATAAACCTTTACACCTAGCTTTTTGAGTTTATCCGCTATTATATCTACTGTTTTAGAAACATCTTCAACATTCTTCGCACCAGTACAATTAGCAGCGCCGCTTCTAAAAAGAAGCGTAGCAGTCTTCGGATCTTTTAACCGGAAAACTAATCCTGGAAACTGTTCTGGTTCATATTCTGCATCTTCTAACGATTGTGCTATCGCGTCTAGATCCAACTTCTCTGCAAATGTTGCAGATGCTACAATATTTTGTACTTTTATCTCTAGCATATAGTATTACTTCCTTACAAACACGGTTTATACTTTCTCAGGTATTCCGAACAAACAATTGCTTTATAATACTATTTCTATCATAATATTGCACCTTCCTTATTCTTACATAAACCCGTTATTAAGGAAAAAATGAAGTTTATAAAGAGGTACGCTATGTGGGAAGGGTACTCACAAGTGCAGATTGAATCATAAGGTGATATGAATGACTATTAAATTGAAACGGTTAAAAATGAAACATAAGAAAAACAAAAAAAGGCGAAAAGAGGCAAGATGAAACCAGAAAGTCGGAGAGAAAAAACTGTTATAGAACTGATTCTTAGAGATAATGAACTGTTGCAATTAACAACAGCAATTGAAGGACCGCTTGGATATGAAAATTCTAATGATTATAGACTTTCAGTGGCTCCCGATGGAGGATTAACTATTGAAAAAATGACTCCTGGTGGTTGGCGACGTTTAAGGTGATTTAATGAAATGCATTAACTGCAAGTATAAAGACAAAAAAACAGACCTCTGGACCTATCCTTTCAAAGCTACTGCAGCAGGTGATAACAAATTTGACAAGGCTGGAAATATAATAGGACGTACACACGAAAAGAAAAAATAATGAATTATGTAATTCCAAAAAGGGAAAACCTTACCTATTACAATATGATGAGCTAAATGAAAACAAAATGCAAAAATTGTGGAAAAATGAGAGATTGTACGAAATGGTTTGGTGAATATATTTGTTATGCTTGTTATAATGATAGACAACGAAGAGACGGAATATGGTAGATATTATCCATATTACGAGATGCAAACAACATTTCTTATAAAGGATTGAATATTATCCTATCTGCTTCAATTCAAAACTTCATTTTTGAATACAACAGCTTCTATTCAATATGAATTCACCAATAAATTTCTTGAATCTTTATCTAATATTTTCTCAAAATTTTTTTCTGCCATTCATTAGTTTGAGGTATCTCAAAATCATTCATCCAGTCATTAAATGGATCAATATCTTTCAATTTTTCCATTTGTTTTTTCTTTTTCATAACATCTGCCTTTTTTCCATCCCTCAAATCAAAAATTAAGAATGATAGGGAAATATTCGATTGATCTTTTATTTCGATTTTATTTCATTGATGTTTTTCCATGCTTTTTCAATACGTTGTCCAAAAGTTTTCATTACTTCTTTTTTTTTTATTTTAGAATTACCAATCTTCTCATGCATTTCGCTTATCCTTTTATCTATGTGGTTTTAAAAAGCTTCACTCATTTTTTTCCTTCTCTAAAAATGCTAATTTAAATAATAGTTTTATTATATTGATTAAGTATATACATGCGTTCCCAATTTTATCATGTGGTCTTTTAATTCCTCTTCACTAATGAATTTTCGCCCACAATAAATACATCTGCAAATTCTTCTCATATTTTTCCTCCATCATCTTTGTTTCTTATAAAACTCCATCATGTAAATTATCTGACGACTAACAGGTCGACGTTCTTCATTGGCTAATTCCCTTAATTGTTTAAGCTCCAAATCCGAAAGACTGATTGTTGTTCTTTTAATTATAGATTATTCCTCCCTCATAAGACCACGGAATAACTTTTACTATCATTATGCAAAGTTATATAATATTACATAAGGAACCTATATTATAAATAATTTTGTGCATAACTTTATATACATCCATGCGCGATTTATATTTGAACTAATGATATGAACATCTTTCATTTTTTAAAAAGCAATGATTATTTTTCTCTTTGTTGTTTTATATAAAAATGCATCATGTAAATTATCTGACGGCTAATAGGTCGATGTTCCTTTTTAGCTAATTCTCTTAATTGTTTAAGTTCTTCATCCGAAAGACTTATTGTTGTTCTTTTAGACATAAAAATCAATACGTTGCATGCATAATTACATATTTCAAAATTATTATTTTTTCCATGCTTTTCATATTTGAATATTTTTATGCAAAAAGTAATAACATTAATAAAAAAAACATATTTTAATATAATGATACATAACTTTAAATACAAATATGCAATACGCTTATTTGTGATTGTCGAGGAAGTATATAAAAAATGCAACTTAACAATCTTAAACATTAACAATAATAAATAGGGAAGAAAGGGGTATTTTGTTAAATGCATCCCATCCCATCACCAAACCCCTTATTCTTCTCTTCATATTTTGATATTGATGTATACACTCATTGAAAAGACAGCTTGTGCCTGGAATTAAAAAACTATAAAATAAAGTAAGAGTGAAAATTCTTTTAAAATAATTATTTGATTTTTTTCATCTACAGTATATAATTAAAAATTAATAAAAAGGTTTTTAATCAATATTACTTTTTAATATCATATTTTAATATTTGTTTTAATATTATATTTTTTAAAAAAGGAAAATATGATGAAATGTAGCTATGGTGGAAAAATAGTAAGAATTAATAGAAAAAAAATGAGATGTATCAGATGTGGTACTGAATTTTCTGTCTTATCTGATAAATCAGGAAAAAAGAGGTTTAACTAGTCCAAAGAAACCATTAATATAATTATTTTTACATTCTTTATTTTAAGGAGAAAATATAGATAAAATAGTAATAAACAACATACTAATTCAAAATATGGGCGTGATATTATAAACATTGACATTATAGTGATTATTAGATTCAAAAAATGGAAAATCATGCAATACAAAACTATATAAACAATATATGCTGATATAGTATCAGAACGAAATAGAAACTTGAACATCCATTTTAAATTTTTAAAGTGGATTTGATTTTTTTTATTTTTTTCAGATAATATAGCTATAAGTTTAGATAAGGTGAATTAAACATGAGACGAAATAATAAAAGACAAACTCGTAATAATGAAAATAAAAAAGAAAAAAAAGTGATTAGATGCAAAGCTTTAAATCGACCAGTATTTGAATATGAGGTTTGTTCTCAATTTAGTGTAAAAGTTAACTCTAATAATCAGAAGAATTGTATAAATTGTACACATTCATTTTGATATATAATTATTTATTAAATAATTGGTGAATTTATATGAAAGGAATTGTCAATTGGTACAGCGACAGAGAGAAGCAAGGATTAATTGAAGGGCAAAATGGAAAAAGTATTATGGTCTATGAAAAGGATATACCGTTTTTAACAATACTTCATGCAGGTGATAATGTGGAATATACTATAAAAAAAACAGCCAAGGGATTGAAAGCAACGAAAATAAAAGAGATAATAAAATAAATATATTTTTTTATAAAAAGAATAAAAAGGTGTAAATATGAATTTTGAAAAACTTAATATTGATTATAAATTATATAAGAAAATTAAAGAGTTTGGATTTAAAGATTTAACTCAGATCCAAGATAAATGTATTCCTGAGATACTCAATGGAATAGACGTAGTTGGTCAAGCTGAAACAGGCTCAGGCAAAACACTAGCTTTTTGTCTACCTATTTTAGATAAAATTCAAATGGGTAGAGGTCTTCAGGTACTTGTTTTAACTCCTACTAGGGAACTATGTATTCAGGTGACTGATGTTTTCCAAGATTTTGGGAAGACTCTTGGGATTAAAACAACTAGTATATATGGAGGTGTAAGTATTGAACCCCAAATAAGGAATATACCTACTTCCCACATAGTCGTGGGAACACCAGGAAGATTGTTAGATCATATAAATAGGAGAACTATAGATTTTAAAAATATCAGATTTTTTGTGCTTGATGAGACTGATAAGATGCTTGAAATGGGTTTCATTGAGGATGTTGAAAGAATTATATTTAATCTTCCAAAAGATAGGCAAACTCTGATGTTTAGTGCTACTATTTCAGAAGATGTATACAAGATAGCAAAAAAACATCTAAAAAATCCATCAATGTTTAGAACAAAGCCACTTGTAGATACAGATAAATTAAATCAAAAATATTATGATATATATAACCAAAATGACAAGTTTTCTCTTTTACTACATTTACTTAAAAATTCAACAACAGGTCTTGCAATTGTATTTTGTGCGACAAGAAAAGAAACAGATATTATTGCAAAAAACCTTCGACAACAAGGAATAAATGCCTCTGAGATACATGGTGGAATGAATCAAAACAAAAGATCGAAATCACTTGATAGCTTAAAAAGACAAAAAACAAATGTGCTTGTTGCAACTGATGTGGCTGCAAGAGGTCTTGATATTAAAGATGTTTCACATGTGTACAATTATGATGTGCCTAAAACTCCTAAAGAATATATTCATCGAATAGGTCGTACAGCAAGAGCAGGTAAAAATGGAGATGCAGTAACCTTACTTACAAGTCGAGATCATGATAATTTTAGAAGAGTTCAGAGTGATGAAAAGCTTAAAATTGAAAAAGCAGATTTTCCGCAATTTAATAAAGTTCCTTTCTTTGGGAGATATAAAACGAGAAAAAAACATTATTTAAGGACTTAGTAATCCTATTTTACTTAAAGGATAAAAAAAATGAAAAATTATCCCAAAGATGGGACCGAAGCTTGATACGGTATGTTATTTTAAATAAACATTTTCGATGCAGACATAATAATATCACTAATGTTTATAAGAATTCTATTTTGTAAATAGAATTGAAAATTTTTAAAATATAATTTCTAGATAAAAAATTGACCAAAAAGATGAATTTTTATGCAAAGATAATTTATAGCATAACTATATAAGATAGAAGGTTGCTATAGTTCTTATAAAGAAAAAAAATAAGAGTTTCACAAATTCGTTTTTTCGAACTTTTTGAGATTTTTAATTTTTTGCTCTTTTAACTAACCCAGACATTATAGCCTGAGGAGGTGATAAACAAATGAAAGGAACTGTAAAATGGTACAATGATATGAAAGGATTTGGCTTCATATCAAACGAAGACGGAAAGGATGTCTTTGTCCATAGAACTGCGATACCAATGGGAACTGGTCTCTATGAAGGTGATCAAGTCGAATACGATATTGAAGACTCTGATCGTGGGCAACGAGCGATCAATTTAAAGAAGATGAAAAAGACTTAGATATGTGGTTGTGAACCATATATAAATTAAATGTAATCTAAATAGTAAGTTTAGATTGGAATCTAGCATATAAAAATATGGATGAAAAAAATGACAGAAAAAACAATAAAAAAAAGAACAACTGAAGATAAGATAACAGATGAAAATGTAATCTATATCGGAAAGAAACCACCGATGAGCTACGTACTAGCTGTAGTTACACAGTTTAATAGTAACGGCTCAAAGGAAGTCGTTTTAAAGGCAAGAGGTAAATCAATTAGCACTGCAGTGGATACCGCAGAAATCGTACGAAACAGATTTTTTACAAACGCAAAAATAAAAGATATCATCATTGGTACAGATAGCTTGGCCAACGAAGAAGGCAGAAACTCAAATGTCTCATCAATTCAAATAAAACTCACAACGGCTTAGAAAACGTGAGAGCGTACAGTAATCCTCATGGCTAGGAAATAAACCAATTACTCCCACTCTTTCTTCTTTTATTCATCTGGAATTAATCTTTCTGTTTATAGAATTGAAAAAAGTAAATAGTGAGGATAATGAAAGCTAAGAAAAGAATTATCTCGGAGGATATTTGGAGTTGATAATAGTATGGGAAAATGGACAGATACTCTTTTGGGAACATCTGAAGAAAGAAAAAAGAAACATAGACGACATGAAATGCGAAAGAAAGCATTACTAGAACAAAAAGAGAACAATAAGAAAATGAGAACTCTATATCGCGAAAGAAACCAGGAAGAGATACGATTAAGAGAGAAGAGAAACAAAGAAAATAAAGATAAATCTAAATTATACTATAATCAACAAAGGTAAAATCCAATGAAAGAAATAACTCAAAAACTCAAAAAAAATAATGAAATCAATAAAGAATCAGAAATTAATCTATAAACAATCTAATAAGAGGGTAATCTAGGTTATTTGTTGATGATTTATCAGTTTAATAATAGAATATTAAAAAAAATAAGCTTAGTGTGTTCAAAAGAGCATATAAGCATATTGAGGTGATATAATGGCAACCAGATTAGAGCGGTTAAAAAAAATGCATAGAAAAAATAAGATGCAACGGAAAAAAGCAAGATGTAATTAATTTATTTATGAAAATTAAAGAGAGGATAGAGAAGTGTGGTATAAAATATATTCCAAGTTGATAGATTACAAAAAATTATTTGTTGAGTTATTTAATGTTGTTAATGCAAAAATAACGGTTTTTTTAGAATGTATATACTTCATGTTCAATGAGAAAAATATGATTGGAAGAATATATTTCAAGAAAGGTTAAAAGGTTGCAGGTTGGTGCAGAAAGAAAATGGTCAGGATTGGAGTTAAATATAAAAAATCAGTCGAGTTATTTGATGAAAAAACAGGTGAAGTGGTAAGGGTAATTCGTTTCCGTAATTCAATAACGTTTAACGAATTTTTAGAAGGTTTCAGGGCAATGAGATACCCAGGTTATGGTTGGAGATATAAAGATAACCGACAAGAGAGGGACAACATAAACTAGCTATCTTTTTATATATTAATGAGAGAATGAAATACCACATAAACAGAGGAAAAAACTGTATCGTATTAGGATGCAGTAATAAAGCTAAAGTAAAAGAGTTGTGTATTATGTTTTATCAGAAAAGAAAAAAGGAGGAGAAATTTGGCAAAAATTTGTAGATGTATATATTGTGGAAGAAAATTTAGAACTAAAGAGTCATTAAAATATCACATGATAAAATTTGGAACACATGTATAAAATGGTCCCAAACAACGACCGGATCCCAACGCTTTGTAATATAATCAAAATAGATTTAATCGATAAGTTTTTTTTGTTCAGAGCTCCACTTTTTATTTTGTGTTTTCTTTAGCCAATCTACATATTTATCAATAAACTCTAAACGTTCACGGAAATTATCTTTTTTGAATTTATCTAATTCTTTTAAATTAATGTTTGGTGTTTTCATTTTATATATCTATCAAATAATTTATTGGTTTTAAGTTTTTGGTTAAATTCATCAATTAGCTTATTATCAAGATGTCCCTTGAACAATTTATAAAGATGTCGAGCATCTTCAATATCTTTTTGGGTACCTAGATATAATTAAAAAGGAATCTGCAGTTCCAAAGGAGAAATAAAAAGTTTATCATCATTTACTGCAACTTCAATATGATTATCTAAGGTCCAAAAATCTATATCAAGTTTTGGGAATTTAAATTCAATGTTTGGTATGAAGCTTTTTTTTCTTGAAAAAACGTAATGATATACCATTTGAGAGATATTTATTATATGCATCTTTTACATTGGAAGTATTTATACAATAAAATTTTTTAGAAATTTTTTTCCATAATTCATTAAATTGAGTTAAATCAATTTTTTCAACAATTAAATCAACATCTTCAGAAGTACGATTTCTACCAAAAAGAATTGAAACGTAACCTGAAGCAATTACATATTACTTATAATCTATTTATTTAAATTTTTAATATTATATAAATAAAAAGAAAGAACATATATCTTTAAAATTTTCTTTACTAAAAAAGTTATCCATAAATCATAAAAAAAGAAACATTATACTTCATCTCTTTTTAGGTTGATCTGCAGGTCTCAAGAATTTATTATCAATTGCCCATTCATAGAGCTTTTCGTTATGCTCCCCAATAAATACTTCTTCCCCAACCTTATGTTTCTTTCGTGTAGTCCAAACTGTAAATGCTTTATGAACCACATATTTTTTAGAACCTGTTCTAGAAAGATAAGAAAGATGTCTACTTGAAAAATCTGTCAGCTCATTTTGTCGTTGAATACGAAAACTTGAATAATTACCAGAATAAATCTTTATGGAGCCCTCATCCATAAAAAAGATTGTGTCAGCAAACATATCAAGAAACATTCGATCATGAGAAACCGCAATCACAGTACCTTTATAGGAATTCAAGGCACTTTCAATTGCTTTTTTTGAATCCATATCCATATGATTTGTTGGTTCATCTAGAAGCAAAAAATTATAAGGTTGCAGGATAAGTCTAAGAATTGCCAACCTAGCACGTTCTCCACCAGAGAGCTGATAAACCTTGTTAAAAACCATGTTTCCTTTGAAGTTGAACTGCCCAAGTAAAGCCTTTGCGTCATTTTCTGTTAGTTTAGTATTGTCTCGTCTTAGCTCGTCAATTAGATTGTTATCCAAATTCAGTGAGAGATGACCCTGATCAAAATAACCTGATTTTACCCCCGAGCTGACATACAACTCACCATCGTCAAAATGCCTTTCGCCTATAAGCATCTTTAATAATGTGGTTTTGCCACAACCGTTTGGTCCAATGAGGCCTATCTTTTGCCCAGCAAGAATCTCAAAATTTGCATTTCTAAGAATTATTTTATTATCAAAACGTTTACTAAGAGAATGTCCCTCTGCAACATTTTTACCAGACTTGAAAACAGATTTAAAATGAAAGTTTAACATATAGGATTTCAAAACAGGATTTTCAACTTGCTTTAATTTTGCTAGCCGTTTCATTTTACTTGCTATCTGCAAATCATATCTATTTCGTCGGGACAGTATTTCAATTACCTTTTTTTGTCGCTGAACTTCAGCCTTGGATTTTTCATATGCCCGCATCTTAATATGCGTTCTGAGACGTTTTTGCTGCTCATATTCTTGATACATCGCATCGTACATTTCAAGACGATTAACATCTATCTCAAATATCCTATCAACAAGATCATCTAAAAGATACCGGTCATGAGAAATAATCATGATTGACTGCGGAAAGTTAGCAATCTCTTGCTCCAACCATTCAATTGTTTCTATATCAAGATGGTTTGTTGGTTCATCAAGAAGTAAAATGTTGCAATCCTTTGGTTGTGCAAGTATGCATGCAAGAGCAATTTTCTGCCACTCACCACCTGAAAGATCTCCAGATTTTGTAGTAGGTGAAAGATTTGACAGTCCAATGTCTTCTAAAATACGACATGCAGCCTCCCAACGAAATGAAATGGCGTTACTGCTTGAGGACACCTTGAGTTTTTTAATATTTTCAAGAACATCTGTATAGAGTGGTGAATTGTAAATGTCTGGATTCTCTAATAGACTTTCATATTCTCTTATTTTTTGCTTTATTGTATCTGTCTGAACTGTACGTATAAAAAAATCATATACTGTTTCATCAAGCGAGTTTTTTGGCATTTGTTTCAAATATCTCATCTGAAGGTTTTCTTTTCGCCAGATTTCACCAGAACTTGCTCTTTCCCAACCTAATAGAATCTTAAATAGTGTTGTTTTACCACAACCATTAGGACCAAGAAGTCCAATGCAGTCGTCATGGTAAACTTCAAATGATGCATTCTCAAAGAGGAGTTTTCCGTCTATTGTTTTAGATAGATTGCGTACTTTAATTAGTGGGTCCATTCATAGAGATAATAAGGTTCTATTGTATATCGTTTTAGGTTAAAGAAATAAATTCAATTTAATTTTTGACTTTTTATCAAAAAAGTAAAAATTCATTTGGGAAACGTTCTAAAAACCTATATGTCATGTGGTTTTTTGCTGTCTGCCGATCGATTCGAGATACTTACAAATATTTTAGATCCATTAGATAAAAATAATATTAAAATGATCCCAAAATTGGGACCGAATCAAGATGCAGACATAATATTATTATGCACGGTTTTTATTAACAATCCACAAATAACAATTGCTTTTTTCTTGTTATTCCTCCAATTATCTAGATTTCCCATCCATATTTAAATACCCATTCCATAAAATCCTCACCATGATCAACAAATACAGAACCAGCGTTAATTTCATTTTTACCATCATTATCACAATCACCAATACAAGTAATAGCAAGGTTTCCCCATGTTGGTAGAACCGCCTCTTCAATATAAGAAGATCCGTTCCATTGAAGAATATGCACCAAATTTGTTCCAATACAGACTTCAGCTATACCATCATAGTCAACATCTCCAACATCAAGTGCTTCAATTACACCTTCTTCTCCAGGGAAATATCTTTCAAAATATTCTTCATATTCATACCCATTCCATTTAAAAAATGTAACCAAAGGGCTCTCATATCCCACATGAATTTCTGCTAGTCCATCTCCATCACTATCTTTACAGATACAGGCAAACGGATACTCATGCCAACCAGTATATTTTATAATAGTTGCTTCGAATTTTCCAGTACCTTTATTCCAGTCTAAAACAACAACTTTACCAGCTGAGCCACAGACAATTTCATTTTCGTCATCATAGTCAACATCACCAAGACTTGCCATGTAAACATAGCCACTTACACCAGGATCGTTCCATTCTGCTACTCTCACAAGCCGCCATCCATCCCATTTAAAAATCACAATTTCAGCCATTTCATCATTACCATGCCATGTAGGACCACCGCTCATAATTAGTTCGTTTTGTCCATCATTGTCACAATCACCAATATAGCAATCCGCATTTCCACCACCATTCCAAAATATATAGGGATTAAAACCTATTATTCGATATTTTCCTAAAATCCATTTATAGACTGTGGTATACCAAGTTGCAGCAATCTCATTTTTCCCATCACCGGTAAGATCACCAATTGCCATACCTCCGGCATCTGGTGGCTCGATACTTTCATTAAAATTATTTAAAAACATGAAGAGTCTATAAAAGGGACTATGAAGGGTATGTGTTTCTTCATATGTTTGTTTTGATTCTGACCATTCCATAACTCTTATGGCGGCATCCCGACCACTAATTAAGAGTTCATTATCTCCATCTCCATCACAATCACCGATTGGTTGAGGACCTTCAAATCGGCCACCCTCTCTAGGATCATTACCATAGCTCATCTCCCATTGAATTCCATATCCATTTGTATTTAGGGATAAAGAAGGGTTCGATATTTCTTTCTCATCCTCAGTATTAGTTCCATAAGCAGATATGTCTACTAAGGATATAATAAATAGATTTATAATTATAAAAATCAGTATTTTTTTGTGTTTCATATTAATTAACCTCTTTTAAATATTATAAATGATAAGCATATTATTATATATTTCCTACAAATCTTTCTCAAATCGAATAAAAATATTTGATAGAACCTTAGACGGAATATTTTTTGTGCCTTAAAAAAAGATATTAATCTCCAAAACTTATTATATACTTGTTATTTTCAACGATTCAAAGAAATTAAAAGTATTGCAGATCCAACATATATGAAACATAAAAATATTCGAGTAAATTAGGCATTCGAGTCCTGATATGAGCGTGTAAAGTATCATCACGATATATTATTATGAGGAAAAATGACATTTTTTACCGGTAAAAGTGTATTCAAATCTTATTTTTTGGATGTATGAAAAGATAAACAATAAATTGAAGTTTTATTGACTTATCTACTTATGAATTGTTATTTTTTTGAACATTTCAAATAATAATTTACTAAATTTTTCATAATAAACAACTTTGTAATACAAAGTAATATATATAACAAACAACATACATGTATTATTGTGATATATTATGAATGAAAAAATAAATTTGAAAGAAATAGAAAAAAAAGCATATCAATTCACCTTTAAAGATGGAATATATGATATAGCCTACGGAGCACTACTAATATCAATTGCCATAGCTCCAATACTTAGAGAAATAATATATCTAGGATATATCGTCTTCCTTGTTTTACCCGCACCACTAATAATAATACTTGGAAAAAAATACATAACAACTCCAAGAATCGGAATTGCAAAATTCAATAAAAACAGGGTAAAAACACAAAAAAGAATCATGCTTATCAGTTCAATATTAATTCCATTGACTATCCTTTTAGTTATTCTAACAGCAATGGGTATTTTTCCAGGTGATATTGGCACAATGCTTGGAGGTTATGTAATCCCAGTTGGAGCTGGGTTATTTGCAATCATTCTTCTCAGCGTTATTGCCTATCTAATCAATTTCTCACACTTTTACATCTATGGTATAGCAATTGGATTAGGAATACCTATTGCGGATATATTACATAAAACCATAGGTCCACCACTAGATAACCTCATAACGTTTGGAATAACAGGAATTATACTCCTTATTTTTGGAATCTTTACAATGTCAAAATTCTTACAACAATACCCAATTCCAAAAGAGGAGATACCAAATGCCAGTTAAAAAAAATAAGAATAAAAACGACATAAAAACCCCCAATTCTATCGATAAAATAATTCATGAACCTGCACGATTAAATATAATGGCACATCTATATGTAATAGAAAGCGCTGATTTTTTATTTATGATGCGTCAGACCGGGTTAACATTCGGAAATTTATCTGCACATATGAATAAACTTGAAAATGCGGGATATATCGAGATTATTAAAGAATTTGTAGGAAAAAAACCACATACTATGTTAAAACTGACAGAAAAGGGGAAACAGGCTTTTAAAGATTATCGAATGAAAATGAAACATTTTTTTGATGAAATGACCAGTTGATTGTGGAATAATCCAATAAAAATTCCTGGTATAATTTTACATTTTTAATTAACAGCAGGAAAAAAATATAAAATAGTCCCACATAAATTCTGAATTTTGATATATATCTGTGCAATCGAGATAAAAACTAATTTTAAGATAAAATAGTTAATATTTGTACATACTAAAAAATATTTGATATATTTTTTTGTTCTGTATAATTTTATTGTAAAATATTTTATGTAATATGTTGCTAATAGTAATACAAATTGAGGATAAATATTATGAAAAAATTGTTATTATTATTAATCTGTATAACAATAACAAGTACAGCAATATCTGCAAAAATGAATACCTTGATAGTTTATTATAATGATAATAACTGGGTAGATGTCGGTCAAGTAGTGGATGAAAATTACTTTGTAAGCAATTTAATTGACTATAACAACGATCTATATGCAACACATGAAAATAAAACCTATAAATATGAAGGGGACATTAATTGGAGTTTTGCAGGTGAAATAGAATTCCATCATATTAGGGCCTTAACAATCTATAATGAATCTTTATATGCTGGAACAGATTTTGGATCAATACATAGATATAATACCGAAAATTTAAGCTGGGAATATTGTGGAATTGCAGGTCCTAAATGTAATCATATACATTCATTTGCAGTTTATCAGGATGAATTATATGCTGGAACATATACAGGAAATGTTTATCGATATGATGGAGGCACAATATGGACATATGTAGGAAATCCTGGAAATTCAACAATTGAACTTTGGGTCGAGGAACTAATTGTGTACCAAGATGGACTATACGCAGCCAAAATAGCAGGACTTCCACCAGAGGGAGCTCGTGTTTATAAATATGAAGGAGACATCTCATGGTCATATGTCGGAGAACCCGGTAATCATGAAAACCCCCATATTAATGATTTAATTGTATACAATAATGTTTTATACGCTGGAAATTATGATAACACAATTTCGATTTATCAAGGGAATACATCTTGGAAAATAATTGATGAACTATCTGATAGTGCAGTAAACAGTTTTCAAATATGTAAAGACAAATTATATTTTGGAACAGCAGACCATTTCCATAAACAAACACATTTCTATTGTTATGACGGAGTAAATCCATGGGAGGACCTAGGTATGCCAATAAATGGAACGGGATCTTTGACAGCTCTAACATGCCATAAAAATAATATATATGGGACAGGTCCTGTAGATTTCAAAGGACATGTATATCGATATAACATCGGAAGCGGAAATCAACCTCCAAACGTACCGTATATAAATGGTGAAACAATTGGAAAGAAGGGAGTAAAATATGAGTACATATTCAAGGCTACAGATCCTGAAGGTGATAATATCAAATACTATATAGACTGGGGAGACAACAATACTGAGTGGACTGACTTTCATATTTCAGGTACGGATGTAAAGATAAATCATACTTGGATTAATAAGGGGGTGTTTAAAATCACCGCTAAAGCCCAGGATGTCTATGGCGCTGAGAGCGAATGGGGAACATTAGAAGTTACTATGCCTAAATATAAAGCACTTGTCTTTAACTTTCCTTTTATCCATTGGCTATATGAATGGTTTTCAAATGCCTTTCCGATATTTCGACATATGATTGAAATATAAATCCTCTTTTTTTAAACTAATTAATTTCGATTCGAAACATATTAAAAATAATTATAATTTAATAGAAAAGAACATCAAAATATAATATCATTTATATGCTCTTTTTTCGATGTGGAAGTTCATTTTACAATATTAATAATTACGTATTTTTTATGTGTTCCATTTTTCAAATTTTCTGATTATCATCTGGAAATCTATTTAATTTTTATCAATTGATGATAGTTAGGTATCCACATTTTTGACTTTATAAATTCAATTGAATATTCAGTACCTCCCTGTTCATGAGCGATTTGTTGATTTGTTGTAAGAGCTATATTAGCACTAATTTCTCTTATTTCTTTAAATGGTGGGTAAATGGTTCCTTTTGAAATCAACTTTTCTGGTGTAAGTTTTGAAAGTGTGTATGCAGCTTCAGTAAATACTGAATCACTTAAGTATTCTGTTTTACTTAGGATTACACCTAATCCTACTCCTGGAAAAATAAAAAAATTGTTACCCTGTCCTATTGTTACGTTTTTACCGTTGTATTGGAAGGTTTCAAATGGGGAACCGGTTGCAACAATTGCTTTTCCCTTTGTGTATTTGTAAATATCTTCTGGATTTGCTTCAGAGTTTGATGTAGGATTTGAAAGAGGAAATACAATTGGATTCTTTGCATTTCTTGCCATTGTTTTTAAAACATCTTCATTAAAATGCCCATATTGACCAGAGGCCCCTATCAAAACTGTTGGTTGAAAATTACTTACTGTTTCAAGAAGGGTAATATGATCAATATCCTCAATAGACCATTTGCTGTATATATTATCTTTAACAACAAATGGTTTTTTATAATCTGGAACCTCTCTTTTACCTGTTAATAGCCCTTTACTATCTAGAAGAACAATTCTTTCAAAGGCTTTTTCTTTTGATAGATTAAATCTTGATTCTAGACAAGCAGCAATTCGTCTAGCAATTCCTATACCACCAGCTCCAGCACCATATATTACAATTCTTTGATCTTTTAATTCTTCTCCTATTGCCCGCATTGCATTTAATATTCCTGCCAAAGCAACTGAACCTGTGCCTTGAATATCATCATTAAAACTAGGAACCTTGTAGCGGTATTTATCAAGAATTGTAAAGGCGTTTTGTCTGCTGAAATCTTCCCATTGGATTAAAATTTTTGGGAATTTTTTTTGAAGAGCATCTATGAATTTATCAATGAAATCTACATATTCCTTACCTTGAAGTCTGCCAGCTTTATAACCAAAATAATATGGGTCTTCAAGATCTTCTATATTATTTGTCCCCACATCCAAACAAATAGGTATTGTTTCCCAAGGTCTAATACCGGCTCCAAGCACATATAGAGCAAGTTTTCCAATTGGTATATTCATTCCACCTATTCCCTGATCTCCTAAACCAAGAATTCCTTGATTATCTGTTACAACAGCAATAGTCGGACGATCGAATCGAAATTGACCAAAAACTGTTTCTGCATTATCAATTGATGTTGGTGATAAAAAAATACCACGAAAACGAGCAGAGTCACGTGAATATCTTAAGACAGCCTCTCCAACTGTTGGAGTATATATAATTGGGATTATTTCCTCCATATACCTATAGTTATAAGCATAAAATAGTAATTCATTTCTATCCTGAAGATCTCTTAAAAAATTATATCTAGATATATCAATCTCTTTTTTCAAATTAGCACGTGTCTTTTTATCAAGTCTATCACAGTTTTTACATAAATCAAGAGTAATACCAAGCCTATGATACCTTCGGTGAACTATCTCAATTTGTTGATCAATTGTTAAAACGCGCGGAGGAATTAATCCATCAATTCCAAATTCCTCCCTTTCCTCCTTAGTAAAAGCAGTGCCTTTATTTAGAAGAGGTGCTCGGATAATATCATTTCCTTCAGCATTTGTTAGAAAAATAATGTTATGTTTTTCATCTTCATTAATGTCAAATTTTATTCGCATAACCAATCACATAAAACGTAACTGTATATGTTTAATATTTTAATAAATTGGTAATTTAAAAGGGAACCAATGTTAAACATCTTTTTTTGAACAAATAGCAATTATTTAGAGCATAATATTTATTTTTTTACAAAAAAAGTATGAAAAATATTATATTACTCTAAGTTTTGATACTTACAGGTGGAAAGATATGAGAAAAAAAATTATAGGAATAATTATTGGAATGCTTTTAATAACAACATTGCTCCCATCTATATCAGCAACTCCAACATTTGGAAATAAAAAAGAAGTCTTTGAAGACTGTTACATCGAAGCAACTGGAGAGGTAGAACCTGTTTCAGGCAATTTGTTTCGATATTTAATGTTTAAATTCTTCTTTATAAGACCATACGGAGATGAACGTGCCTTTGTTCTAAGATGGTTAATAGAATGGTGGGAACCAGAGGTAACAGTTACAATATATTCGGAAAAAAATGGTGAAATTCTCTGGCAAGATACAGGTCTTAAAGGAGTGTGGGGAATGAGATTATTTTGGTACTTTGGTATATATACCAACGAAGGATCCACAGATGATCAGCTTGTAGTAAACCTAAAAGGGAATGCAAACAAAGTAATTGTCTATACTGAGGATTAAAAAATTTACCTCCCTCTTTATTTTTTATGAACTTCATAATATTGTAGCACAGTAATAAATTTTTTTTACAAAATCCTAAACAGATAATTTTAAAATCAAACTTGCTAAAGATAAAATCAAAATGAATATTGCAAACCAAATATATGGTGGTATATTAATTTCTTTAAAAGAATGATTATTTATTACTTCTTTTACTGTGTTGGATTGCATCGAACTTATTGATGGCACCATAAACAATAGGAAAAGTATCAATAAACTCAATATTTGAATTTTTTTCTTCAGCTTTTTCATACGTTGATAACATATTTCTCAGTAATATAATAGAGTTTTTAATTTTAAATTGTACAAATTATTAAAAATTATATTAAAAAGTATATTAATGTTCATAAAAAGCTCAATGTAATTTTATATTTTATTGAACATATATAGAAAAATATCTTGAAAATAAGTGGTAATATGAAAAAATTTATAAAAGAAAAACCTCAATGCTGGATTGCTATTTGGATGGCATTAGGTGCAGGAATTGGTGTACCTTTGGATAATATTGCAATAGGAGTAGGTATAGGTGTTGTGATAGGATTTTCTTTTTTTCTTAAAGAAAATTTCAAAAATAAGAAAAAAAATTGTTAAAATGGTAAGAATCTTATAAACTGGTTAATAAAATGAATAAAATAAAAAGTATACAAGTGAAAAAAATCAAATGGATCTTATTAGGATGTGCATCATTTTTCTTCTTTATTCGTGGTATTCACCTAATATCGACAGGTGGAGGATGGATTGCAACAGTTGATCAACCCTTTCATTGGTTTTTACTTTTTTTTGAAATATTTATAGCAGGATTTTCAATATTAGGATGTTTTTACTTATTGTATAGAGAATTTCATATTGAAAACAATAAAATTTTAAGAAATCCAATTTTAATAAAAACAGTAATTCTAGCAATAATGTTAACCTTTATTGTACATTTTATAAGAGTAGGATTTTGGTTACAAAACATATAATTATAATAAAAAAAGCAATTTTATTGTGGATAAAAGAAAAAACAAAATGATTTTAAAACCATATTTTCACTAAATTTTATTGTTGATTATTGTTTATTCGACGATAGACGTAAATACATTCGATAATTATATATATTCATATTAACCAATATAAATATATGTGTAACGTAATAGATGATTATAGAGATGAAGAATTATCAAAGTCCTGGAAAAAAATAGAAGGAGATTTTAGATTTATCTAATCCTTCTTTCCATTTATTATATATAAAATTATAGGCCTAAGATAAACAAAGATAACCCTATTATAAGAGCAAAAGCTAGATTAAACATTTTTATGAAAATCGAATCTTTAACTGTATATGAAAGGAGAGGAAGCATTCCATGACCATCTTGTACAATTGAACTTGTTAACAAAACAGAAAATGGAATTAATCCAGAGGCATACATCATAACAAAAACCATATGAGGACCAGACTCAGGTATTATTCCAACAAGAGCACTAATCAAAAGAATCCATCCCATATTCCCTACTACAAAACCTTCTAAATTCAGATATTGAAATCCAATTTCTATAAAAAGAAGAGCAAAAAACGTCCAAAGAAACACTCTCCACAAATGTTTCTTTATAATATGATTCCAAATATGTTCTTTTAGATAGTGATCAGGGACCGTTGATACAATAGCTGATACAAAAATAAGTAAACAAAAAAGAGTAATTCGTTGCCAGTTCCATATCTCAGGTCCAATAATACCTAATCCTATTAAGACTATAACAGCAAAGAGAAGTACAAGAGTAATATATCTTGGAAAAGTAAGTCTTGGGAATTTTTTTAATACAGAAGGTTCAAAACAATGGCAATCTTCATCCATATGAACTTCCTGTAGTTTACATTCTGAGCATGGTACTATTTTAAAGAAGGATGCTGCCTTATCTGCAAGTTTTGCTCCAATAATTCCTAAAACAAATAACAAAACAAAAAGAAAAAGTGCATCTTTAGGGAAAAGTGCCAACATAACAAACGCTTCATCACCACTAGTTGCAATCATTCCACCAACTATAGCACCAAATGATATAAGACCATGAACATAAAAAGAAACATTCATAAATGCCCCCAAACACCCAGGGGTTGATCCTAAAAATGATGCAACAATATATTGACGTTTACTTCCTCCTTTTACTGTTTTTTCAATTTTTCCCTTTGTTAAAACATTGAAATAATCAACAAGCAGCATCATAGCAAAAACAAAAATTGTAATTACAGCTGCTTGACTTATTACCGGAGTTATATCAAACATCTTTTATTCCTTTATCTTTAAACTTGTGTTCAGTTATTTCAATAATTTTTCCTTCTAATAAAGAAGCAATAATCATATAGAAGGTTAAAATCAATGCAAAACCTATACCAAAGTAATAAATCATAACAGGTAACAATGGAATCTTTACTGCTCTGTTATATAAAAAAACAGCTACTAAACCTGATTTCATCCCGCTATCCTTAAGGTTTTTTAAAAGAGGATACCAAACATAGATAGGACCATGGCTAAGAATCCCCATAAAAATAGCTAAAAGCCATCCTCTTAACCCAGATTCACCTCCAAGTAATTTTGACACAGTTTTTGGTTTTAATAAAAGATTAACAAATAGCATCATAAGTATGACCAGAATAAGAATTGGGAGAATTTGAATTATTATATCAAGACTTGCTTGAAGAGATTTATAAACATTTTCTAAATCAAAAATAGAAAGCAATAGATAAATAATAAAAACAGAACCTAGAAAAGAAAAACCGTATATTAAATTTTTATTTTGCTGTCTTTTTTTATTATTTTTATTTGGATTCATGTAAAAATCCTCAATGTTAAAACTGTTGCTATAGCAACAACAATTGCTAAAATGAAGCTAAGAAAATTACGTGTTAGAGCAAATCGCTTCCCAAGGATAGATGCTTCAGCAGGAAGTTGAACTAGTCCCACAGTTACCCAAGCTACAATAAATGCTGTTACTGCAAAAAGACTTACTCCTTCTTTTAGTAGCTCTCCACCTATAATGAAACTTGAAATAGGATTTCCCGCCGATATACTTCCAATTAATGAACCAAGTAATGTATCTTGAAACAGTTTACCTTTAAAAATTGAAGATATCAAATCTGGTGTAATATAGGTTTTAAATAGCCCTATTAGTAAAATGACTCCAAGCAATATTGGCACCATTACTAAAAAACTTTTTAATGTCTTAACTATAGATGTTTTAATGGTTTCTTTACTAGTTTTATTTATTTTTTTATTAGCCATTTACATTTACCCTTTTTTTTATCCCAAAAATAACATTTATCTTCAATACAATCTTGAGGATCCCTATGAATAGCAACTAAAACGCATCTCATTATTTGGTTTCACCTCTAACATGAATTATTTATTGGGAATTTTCTAATGTAGAATTTTTTTCTCTTATATTTTACCTCGATTAACTTATTTTCTTTTATCAATTTTTCAACAATTTCCCAATCTGATTTTGCTTTTGATAAAAACTCTTTTACACCATCTTGTCTCATTGGATGAACAGAGGTAATACTCAGTAAATCCTCTTCTACATTTCCAGTAAACCCAAAGGCATTTCCTTCATAACCTGTTAAAAATTCCGAGGCTATACCTCTATCCTCCAAAAGTTGATAACCGATGTTTATATCAAACTCGTTTGCAGGTGCTACCCATTTTTCTGCAGGAGGCCTGGTTGGAATTGAGATAAAACTCTTTTTAGGATTCAATCTCTCAATGAAATCAGCTACTTTTTCTAGATCTTGGGTATTATCATTAATATTCTTTATAAGCATAGTTTCTGTGATAAGCTTACCATGAAAATTATTAGAAAAATCAATTATTCCAGATAATAATTTATCAAACTTTAATGATGGATATGGCCTATTGATTTTTTTCCAAATCTTTTCATTTACAGTATCAATTTTTAATGAAACATAATCTGCATTTGATAAATCAACTTGAACATCTTTCATCCACAAAAGAGAAGCATTAGTTATAACAGCAATTTTAATTTCAAGTGACTTAAGTAATTTTATTTCTTTTCCAAGGTTTATATCTAATGTGGGCTCCCCATCGGGTACAAAAGTCAAATAATCGATATGTTCTTTCCTATCTAAAGCTTCTTTTACTTTTGCTTTTACACTTTGAAATATATCCTCTACCTTGCAAAATGCCTCTCTTTCTACTCGCATATTCAAGGTTCGGCCAAGCTGACAATAGATACAAGAATAGGTACAAATTTTTGGAGGGATATTATTTATCCCCATACTCTGCTTTAAACGCCTTGACGGAACTGGGCCAAAAGTAATCATTTTTCTTTTATTAATCATTTCTAGCTCGCCTTTTGGTTATATTGTTTTATTGCTTTTATATTAATAAAAATTCATTTTATTTCCTATTCAAATTTTTTTTTAAAATTCAACACATATCCTTTTTCAAACTGATCATTATGCATCAATGTTTTGAAAAATTTTACATCTAAACGGAAACCAACAGATTCTATTTCTTTAATTACTTCCCCTAAATCCATATTCATATATCTCTGATGATGCTTAGGATATACAGAGAGAATTCCGCTAGGCTTCAAAACATCACGAAGTTCAGTAAGTAAATCTTTTCTACTTTCTACCAAATGTAAAACATCATATAACAAAATCATATCAACAGATCTTTTAGGCAATGGTAGTTTAAACTTATCTACAGGCTTAATTATTTTTATATTCTTTAACTCTTTATCTTTGGCTTTTAAATCTAATTCAGTTAACACTTCTTTGTTTTTATCAATTGCATAAACCCTTCCTTTTCCCCCAACAACTAATGATGCTGGAATAGTATATATACC
>Ga0209635_10000599_pt1 | contig 25130 bp, 27 predicted proteins | sample DeeMarSWOR230_32_FD_187463 | JGI IMG/M metagenome (GOLD analysis project Ga0209635, IMG submission 187463) | Marine sediment microbial communities from White Oak River estuary, North Carolina - WOR-2-30_32 (SPAdes) (version 2) | ecosystem: Environmental > Aquatic > Marine > Intertidal zone >...
TTACGGTTGCGGTTTTGGCGCATGAACATGGCATTCCGTTTTATGTCGCGGCGCCCAAGTCTACTTTTGACTCAACTAAGGTTTCCAATGAGGTAACTATTGAGGAAAGAAGCTCTGAAGAAGTTACGTATTGTGGAGGGCAAAAAACAGCGCCCGACGGGATAAGTGTTTTGAATCCTGCCTTTGACATTACGCCATTAAAGTATGTGAAGGCGATAATTTGCGAAAGTGGAGTTCTTTCAGTCGCTGAATTTAGGAAGTTGTCTGCTGATTCTGTTAAAAATTATTAAACGTATGCTTTCTATACGTAATTGTAAGTTGGTAAGTTATGGCCTCTAAGCAAATGGAAAAAAGAACTACGCCCAATGACAGTGGTGCACCGAAGAAAATTGAAGCTATACTTTCGGAAAAAGAAATAATAGTTTCCACCCCAAGCGATGTAGATGTGCTTTCTTCTCGAGGGTATGGCGTTGTCGAGAATGGGAAGCTGAAATTATCATCATATGAGGCTCTTTTTCTTTTAGGAAAAGGGTTAGTTGAAGTTAGGCTGGAGAAATCTAAGAAAGAGCTTGGTTTTCAGGAAGTTTTGCAGTGTTTTGAGGCTTTGGATAAGAATGTTTGGGTTAAATATTTGATTTACCGTGACTTGAGGAGCCGGGGTTATGTGGTAAGGGATGGTTTCGGCTTTGGTGTGGATTTTCGACTTTATAAACGTGGGGAGTATGGGAAAGACATTGCGGAGTACATTGTTTATGGTATTCAGGAGGGTAAACCTGTTTCTATGCAAGAATTGGCGCGTGTTCTCAAGTTTGCTCAAAGTGCCAAAAAGAAACTTGTTCTAGCAGTGTTGAATCGCAGAGGCGAAGTTGTCTACTACTCTCTTTCACGACTCACAATCAAATAGATGCGATTAATACTCCCTTTTTGACGTTTTCCTTGATAAAACGATATATGTACCTTTCTATAATCTTTCGCTGAAATCCTTTTTAATGGTTTGCGGCTTTAATCCGGATATAAGCCCTATCCCATGACTTCGGGGTTAACTTTGATTTCATGTTGGAGCACGAAAGGAAAAACAAGGGTTGTTACGATTGCCATTGACACTAGCGCGGAGAAAACTTCTTGGACGATTAGCCCATGTCTAAGTGCCAGTAAAGCAATCACTAACTCCACTGCGCCCCGCGAATTCATGCCCCAGCCAATGAGGTATAGTTGTTTCGCGTTTAACTTCGAGAAAGGCTTAACCATTAAGGTGCCCAGAATCTTTCCAGCAAAGGCTATGGCGATCGTGAAAAGTAAAAGAAATACGTTACTCAATAGATAGTCGTAGTTGAAGTTTAAGCCGACGTTTACGAAGAAGAAGGGAACAGCAAAAGCCAACGTAATAAGCCTTGTAGCAAACACAATCTCAGTTTCGTCTTTTTCTCTTAGACGCCTCAAGGAGATCTGCATTAAGAAACCAGCAACCAAAGCGCCTATTAAATATCCCAGTTCAAAAGTTTCAGACAAAGCTGCTATGATCAAAGCAAAAATTATCACTAACGAGAAAAGTTCCACCTTATCGACGCTTCCCTTGATGACTCCCAGCATTCTGGAGACAACTTTGAAAAAGACAAAAGCGATTATGATGAAAATTAAGAATTCTAATGGAAGAAAAGCAAGCTGTGATAAGCTTCCTCCAAACCCAACTATGGTGACTAGGCTTAAGAATAGAACCTCGAATACATCGTCAATCGCTCCTGCGGAGACTATAATAGCGCCTAGTTTTGTATTAAGCGCGTTAGCATCGATCAAAACTTTTACAGTGGTCCCTTCTGCAGTAACAGATAAAGCGCCTCCGAATATAAGAGACGCAATAAAACTGTAACCCAGCATTTTTAGAAACAGAAAACCCAAAATCAAAGGAACAATAGCGGCGCCAAAAGAAATCATGACTGCTTCTTTTGAGCTCTCCAGAATCTTTTCTATGTCTATCTCAAGTCCCACGAGCAACAACAAGAAAATAATGCCCAGCACCGCTAACAAATCAACAATTTCAACAGTTTTCGGATCTTCAAAAATAAGCGTTTTTATGATTGGAACCCCTAGGACTAACCCGCCTATTATCTGACCTACCACGGGAGGAAGCCCAATCTTCTTAAAACTTTCATTGAACAAGAAAGCAGTTCCAAGAACGATTGCCAATACGACGATGACGCTAAGCATTAACTTGCCTTCTTTTTCTCTACCACACTTCATTTCGATAAAAACTTTTAGGTCTTTCACGTAGATACATGTCGGGTTTGCCACATAGGTTGCCGGGGCATCTAACCTTTTCTTCAAGAAAAAACGTACAATAAACTGCGATGTCAAAGTTTCGATCTTGCAAAATTCCAAAAACATAAATGTAAACCCCTCGATGTACACTAGTTATTTATGACGTGACAGGTGGAAAATATGCCGGAGTTTAAGACAGTTCGTGGAATGCGAGACTTCCTACCAAACGAAGCAGCGACAATGAGGTATGTAGAGAATATAACACAAGAACTGGCTCAGCTTTACGGCTTTCAAGAAATAATAACTCCAATAATGGAATCTTATGAATTGTTGGCCGCAAAATCTGGCGAAGAAGTCCGACAGCGCATGTATGCATTTGAGGATTTAGGCGGTCGGAGGGTGTCGTTGCGTCCAGAGTTTACTGCTTCTGTTGCGAGGCTTATAGCGACAACTTTGCGTAACGAACCTAAGCCAATACGTTTGTATTGTGTGGGAAGCCTTTACCGCTATGATGAACCACAGTTTGGACGTTTCCGAGAGTTTTGGCAGTCAAACTACGAACTTTTCGGCACAAGCAGACCAGAAGCAGACGTGGAAATTCTAATGCTAACAAACGACCTCTTCAAAAAGACTGGAATCCACAATTACTGGTTCAAAATCGGGCACGTAGGAATTATTAGAGCAATACTTAACGCAGAAAATATTGAAGAGGAAAATCAAAACAAAATAATGCAACTACTTGACAAGCAGCAATGGAACGACGCGTTGGTGCTCGCTAAAGAACTAAATGTTTCTGCACAAGGCATTACCACTTTAAAGAAGATTTTCAAAATAAAAGGAAAAGACAGCAGTAAAGTTTTGAAAGAAATTAAAAACACCGTGCGGAATTATGAGGAAGCATTGTCTGCTGTAGAGAATTTTAAAGAAATTCTTGTGCTATTAAAGGAAGGTGATGCCGAGTTTGACTTGTATATTGAGGCAGGGTTTGCACGGGGACTTGAGTATTATACGGGTATTATTTGCGAGGTTGCTGTGCCTGATATGGATGTGGCGCTTGCAGGTGGAGGACGCTACGATAGGCTTATTGAACTTTTTGGCGGAGAACCCACACCCGCAGTGGGCATAGCACACGGAATTGACCGAATCACATTAGCAATGGAAAAACAACAAATCCAGCCAAAAATTTCTGCAGAAAAACGGGTTATGATTATTTTTATTGGTGAAGAATTGAAGGGAGAATCGTTTAAGATTGCTTCCAAACTGCGAGCAACAGGGATACCTGCTGAATTAGAAGTGATGGGACGCACAGTAACTCGCGCGCTGCATGACGCAGACCGCAAAGGAATAACACACGCAATAATCATAGGACCAAAAGAACTGAAAAGAAAAGAAGTTACGATTCGAGATATGAAAAAACGCAAACAACGCGTGATAAAGGTAAAGAACCTACTAAAAGAAATACAAACAATATCATAAAAACACAATTACAAAACCGTCTACTATCCTTTCAAATAACCCTAAAGGAACCACTAGTTCTCTTTGTATATTTGGAACGACGTATAAAAACTTCCAGAATCCATTATTGCTTTATGACAAAAAGATAGAAAACTATGAGAATCAAACTTATAATCCAAGAGTAGGAAAGCAAGAGACCGATATACCGCAATTCAGACTCCAAAAATAAATCCAAAATCAAGATGAAAGGAGTGCAAACCACCCAAGCGAAAAGCCAAGATGGCATTTTTTCTTGTTCCAGATTTTCGGGGAATTTTCCACTCTGTTTAAGAATCACAAGATTCAACCAACTGTATCTTCCAAGCACTATCTTCCACCGTTTCCAAGCCAAAATAATCAATCCAGCGGTGCCAACAACCATCAAGAATATCGATAGAATTGGATTGAAAAGTAAAAGAATAATGCCCATTATTTCGCTTATAATGAAAACTGAAAATAACCTTTTCCAAGTTTTGAGTTCCATTTTTTCCCTATTATTCTGTGTGGTTAGGAACACAAAAGCTTATTCCTCCGAGAAATTTATTTCATTGAAAACTCATGATCAAAAAACGTTCCTTCTCAAGGTGTGGATACATGAAGAAAAACCTCAAGGCTATTTGGAGCCTATTAGTATCCTAATTGCATCATATAGAAGACCTAGGCCTAGACGTGTGCGCACACACACAGAGAAAAGAAAACCCTTCTAAACGACGTTTACTGCTTCACTTTCACGTTTTCTTCTCAACCGCCTCACAACCACGTAAAAAATTGCAAACCAAGCAAGCAACCCCAAAAGAATATTCACATATTCAACCGCAAAAATCAGAAACGGCAACTGCGAATAATAATTGTAGGCTAAATAAAAAACGTTAAAATAATAATTAAAAAACCAGTGAAGAAGAACAGGCGCAACAAAACCATAAGCAAGATACACTACACCCAAAACCAAACCAATCACAGTAGCAGAAACAAACTTTCCAGGACCCCAATAACTCAACGGAAAATGTGCAAAACCAAAAACAAACGCAGCAATAACAATCATAACCCACTCCGCATAACTTATACCTCCACGAACACCAAACTCGTCCACAGTTTTTAACCCACAATCCCGCTTCGCTTTATCAGGAAAAAACGGCGCAACAACCAAAGCCTTCCAAGAACAACGATTCACTTGCCGCATCATGGCTTGTTTTCTTAAAACGGAAAGATAAAAGACAAGAAAAACACCAATCGGAATGATTCTAAAACCAATTTCCTCAATAACCGGCGCATAAGAAATCGACAGAAAACGCATAAACGCCCTAAATTCTGACGAACCATCACCAGATACCGGAGGCGCATCTACAGGGACCCCCACCCCTTCCAGAAACAATTCAATAACAAGCGCACTTACAAAAGAAAAACTCGCTACAAGAGGCATAAACAACAAATAATTGCGAAATGCAGCAACCACCGATCCCTTGTTAAACTTCTCTAAGGAAACGAAAAAATCCTCCCGGACCACCGAGGCTATAATAAAGCACACCAAAAAAACAAACCAAAGACTCAGAAAAAACAGTCCAACACTAATATTTACGTTTATACCCGTGTCAACACCAAAAATCACAATAGGCAAACGTTGAATAACCCTCCTACTCGCCGCCAAACCGTCAGCCGTAGAAAAAAACACTAAAGGACCAAGAAGCATCGCAACAAAATATGAAGCAAGGAGAAGAAAAATCAAAACAAAAAACAGCTGACTAAACAACCGTTTCAAACTTACTTCTAAACTCGACTTTGCCATTGAAATCCTTCATCTTTACATGGCAAGCTGTATCTAATTAAGTTTAACCAACCCACCTCTCCGTGAAGCATGCATTTATTAACTCGAATTACAACAAATTTTACTCTCAAAAAATCCTACTTACACTCAACATGTCGAGGCAAAAAAGGAAATGAGCGAAAAACCGAAAAAACCCATACAACTAGACAAAATAGACAAAGAATTTAAAGGTACTATAAACGTCAAGCACGCCTTAGAAGTTTTCTATAAAGATGTCGGCTTAGAAAAAAATAAAAAGCGCAGTTAAAAAACCTCTAAACCTCAAAGTCGCCGTTCATTACGGTTGCCACATCCTAAAACCTACCAAAGATAGAGAAAACATCTCAAGCGCCGAACACCCAACATTTTTTGACGAACTTGTTGAAGTTTTAGGCGCAAAAAGTATTCCTTATAAAGATAAAATGATGTGCTGTGGTGCTGGAGGCGGAGTTAGAGCCGCACATCTTGACACAGCATTAGATATAAATAGGGAGAAACTCGAAAACGCCAAGTAGGCAGATGTTGATTGCATTGTGATTCCTTGCGCTTTTTGTCACCTTCAACTGGACAGAGGACAAATCGAAATTCGTGATAGGACTGGAATTAGTTTTAACATCCCCATACTGCGTTACGCTCAACTTCTTGGGCCAGCATTAGGATTGAAACCGGAAGAACTCGGCTTATTTAATAACGCAATTCCAACAGATTCGGTTCTTGAAAAGATGGGAAAGTGATTAAAAAGCGCTAAACTTTTCATTTAACCAGTCACTTCAGTAGTAAAGGTTGAACATAGTTGCGTGCGGAGATAAGGATAAAGGGCATTGTTCAAGGTGTTGGATTTCGTCCTTTCGTATACAGACTCGCAGTAGCGCATAGGCTTGTTGGTTTTGTTAGAAACCATGGTGACGCAACTGTCGAAATCTTGGTGGAAGGCAAACAAAACGAAGTTAAACATTTTGTTAACGATTTGAAGAGAAAGAAACCGCCCCTCGCACGTATCTACGACATGAAAACTAAGCACGGCGAGGACCAAGGAGAATTCGATAAATTCATAATCATCAAAAGCATTGAAAAGGCAGAACTCTCTGGCTCAATAATCCCACCTGACATTGCCATATGCGACGAGTGTTTAAAAGAATTAAGCAACCCAGCAAACCCACGTTATGAATATTTTTTCATAACCTGCACTGACTGCGGACCAAGATACACAATTATTGAACAATTACCCTATGATCGGCCAAATACAACAATGCAAGGCTTCAAAATGTGCGACTTCTGCAAGAGTGAATATGAAAATCCAGTTAACAGAAGATTTCACGCGCAAACAGTTGCTTGTCCAAAATGCGGTCCAAAAGTATACCTCACAACCAATGAAGGCGAACAGCTCAATGAAAAAGACCCGATTAGGAAGGCTGGGAAGCTTCTTGAAGAAGGCTACGTTGTTGCAGTGAAAGGCAACGGCGGCTTCCATACCGCAACCGCAACCACAAACTCTACGCCTATAGAAAGGCTTAGAAAAGTTAAACACAGATCGCAAAAACCGTTTGCTATAATGGCGCGTGACCTTGAGACCATAAAAACTTTCGCCGAAGTTAGTGCTGAAGAAGAGAAACTGCTGACTTCTTATATCCGTCCAATTGTGCTATTAAAGAAAACCAAAGAGTACTATCTTTCTGATGTAATCGCGCCAAAACTGCACAATGTTGGCGTAATGCTTCCATACACCGGATTGCACGTCATGTTATTTGATAAAATAAAAGAACCCGCATTCGTTATGACGAGTGCGAACCCAGCAAACGAGCCTATTGTAACTGACAACAAAGAAGCGTTAGAAAAGTTAGGAGCCATTGTTGATTATTTCTTATTCCACAACCGAACCATTGCGCACAGATGCGATGATTCGGTGGTCCGTTTACATGGTTCTTATCTTACATTTGTTCGGCGTTCAAGGGGATATGCCCCAGAGCCAATTCACCTTAAAAAAACCATAAAAACTTGCGCACTAGGCGTGGGTGCGGAACAAAACGTGACCGCATGTGTTCTTTTGGGCGATAAGGCGTTCATTTCTCAACACATAGGCGATGTAGAAAACGTTGAAACGCTTCAGTTCTTAAGAAACACAATAGATCATCTAACTCGACTAACAAACAGCAAAATTGAAGTTGTCGCTTGCGACGTACATCCTAAATTTTCAACAACGAGACTAGCTCAAAAACTTGGAACAGAAATTGATTGTCCCGTTGTTCCGGTTCAACATCACTATGCACATATAGCCTCCCTCATGGGCGAACACAACATAGACGAAATGATCGGCATAGCGTGTGACGGTTTTGGCTATGGTTCAGATGGCAAAGCATGGGGCGGTGAAATCCTCCATTGCAATGTAGCTGGTTTCAAACGTCTTGGACATTTACAGGAACAACCGATGCTTGGCGGCGATCTAGCAACACGTTATCCGATCAGGATGGCGGCAGGAATTCTTCACCGCGCAGTCGACATTGTAGAATGGCTCTTTGCTAACAGCACCAGCCTTCCGCATGGAAAGGCAGAAGCCGAAATAATCTTGAAGCAACTGAAAACAAACGAGTCTGCGTTAAAAACCACCAGTTGTGGACGAGTATTAGACGCAATCTCGATTATCTTAGGCATATGCAACGAGCGCACCTACGAAGGCGAACCTGCAATGAAGCTGGAATCAACGGCGATCAACGGAGAGAACGTGTTAAAACTGGAGCCAAAGTTTGAGGGAAACATTCTTAACACAACAATTTTGGTAAAAGAAGTTTTTGAACAAAAAAGCAAATTCTCCAAGGTTGATTTGGCTTATTCTGCGCAGTATTATCTTGCCCAAGGTTTAGCGCAACTTGCAACAGAGCAAGCAAAACAGCTGGGCATAAAGCACGTTGGATTTTCTGGCGGAGTAGCCTACAACGAACACATTACTTCCATAATAAGAAGAACAGTGGAAAAAAACGGGCTAAACTTTTTGGTTCACAAGAAACTGCCTGCAGGCGACGGATGCATCAGTTTTGGCCAAGCCTTCGCAGCAAGTTTGCAGAAAGATTAAGCGAAAACAGAACGCATTTAAGCTGGGTTATTATGGCTTAAAGGATGATGAATATGTGCTTGGCGATTCCAGCGAAAGTCGTCGAGATTAAGGAGAACATTGCTAAAGTAGATTTCGGTGAGGGCGTCCTCCGCGACGTTAATGTTATGTTAGTTAATGTTAAAGTAGGCGAATACGTCCTAGTACACGCCGGGTATGCTATTCAAGTTTTAGACAAAAAATCTGCCCAAGAAACGTTACAGTTGTGGAAAGAGGTTTTAGCTAAATCTGAGAATTTAACTGATTAGCAGGAGTACCTAAATTGACAAAATTGAAAGATGTTGTTAAAGCGGAAGAAGGCGAAGTTTTTGATGTTGAATTGGAAGAAGATGTACTGAAGGCAAACAGAAAACTTGCTCAAGAAAATCGTTTGCTTTTGCAGAAGCATGGAGTGAAGGCGATAGATATTATGGGGGCAATTGGCGCTGGTAAGACATCTTTAATACAAAAAATGGTTGAGCTTTTAAAAGATCGCTATCGTATTGCAGCATTTAAAGGTGATTTAACCACCACCATAGACGCAGAGGCTATCAGTCGTCACAACGTAGAAGTCGTAGCCATAAATACGGGAAAAGAATGTCACCTCGACGCGAATCTTGTGAAAAAAGCGTTACAACGATTGAACCTTGACAACATAGATCTTCTCTTTATCGAAAATGTCGGTAACCTTATTTGCCCTGCAGAGTTTCCCTTAGGTCCTGAGAAACGCGTAGTTGTAATCAGCGTTACTGAAGGCCCATACATGGTGGTTAAGCATCCATTCATTTTCATGGACACGGATATAGTAGTAATAAATAAAATCGACTTGGCGTCAGCGATGGACGTAAATGTAGAAAACTTGAAAACAGACGTAAAACGAGTTAATCTCAAAGCAAAGGTTGTTGCGACAAATTGTAGAACTGGTGAAGGCGTGGATAAGGTTGTGAAAGCTTTAGGGCTGTAGGAGTAACCAAAGAGTGCACGAGGGCTCCATAACAACACAAATCGTCGAAAATGTTTTGCAGGAAGCTAAAAAAAGAAACGCCAAAAAAGTAATTGAAGTTCACTTGATTATTGGAAAATTAACCTTCCTTAACCCAGAACAAGTTCGTTTCTGGTATGACATCCTAACAAAAGACACACTCATGGAAAACTCAAAACTAACAATTGAAGAAAGCGAAGGAACAGTCAAATGCCCAAAGTGTGCCTATGAGGGCGACTTCAAATACATCGACGACCCAGCCTTGCACATACCTACTCCAACGCTCAATTGCCCGAAATGTGGTGATGTCGTAAAAATCGTTGGCGGAAAAGATTGTCTAATAAAGAACATAAAAATGCTGGTGTAATCACGTTGACGGAGCAGTTAAGATTTCGAGACCCGGCACTCGCGAAGCAGATAGCAAAACACATTCAGAAATCGGCGCCAAAATCACCCGTAAAATTCTGCCACGTGTGCGGCACACATGAATGGGCAATCACACATTATGGATTACGCGCACTTTTGCCAAAGAATGTTGACGTGATTGCTGGGCCGGGTTGTCCAGTGTGCATTGTTCCCGCTGCAGAAATCGATGAAGCAGTACAGTTGGCTTTGAAAGACGTTACTGTCACATGCTTTGGTGATGTTTTACGTGTGCCCGGCTCGGAGATTTCGCTTTTAGAGACACGTGCCCGTGGAGGCGATGTACGTGTTGTTTACAGTGTTGGGGATGCAGTCAAAATGGCTAAGAACGAGAAAGAAAAAGAATTTGCATTCTTTGCGATTGGTTTTGAAACTACTGCGCCTTCCACGGCAGTAGAGATTTTAAGCAATCCGCCTGAGAATTTAAGTTTCTTGGTTTCGCATCGCTTAATCCCTCCAGCCATGGAGTTACTACTTGGGGTTGGGGACTTGCATATAGATGGCTTTATTGCGCCAGGGCATGTTTCCACGATTATTGGTTTAAAGCCGTACGAGGTTTTCCCAACAGCCTATCACATGCCCGTTGTGGTTGCTGGTTTTGAGCCATTGGACGTTTTGTTTGCCGTTTCTATGCTGCTTCGCCAGTTAGACAATAGAGAAGCAAAACTCGAAAACGAATACATCCGAGCAGTTTCAACAGAAGGCAACGTGAAAGCACAAGAGTTGATTAATCATGTTTTTGATGTGGTTGAGGGAAACTGGAGGGGACTGGGTCGATTGCCTTCTTCCGCTTTGGCGTTAAAAACCGAATTTGAAGTTTATGATGCACATAAAAAATATGATTTACACGTGGAAAAGAGCAGAGATTTGTTGCCTGGTTGCATGTGCCATCTGGTTATGATTGGCAAAATCAAACCAAATGAATGCCCATCGTTCTTGAAGGCTTGTAAACCAACCTCTCCGAAAGGTCCATGCATGGTTTCTATTGAAGGCACTTGTCGAATCTGGGCAAGATATAAACCAGTGCAGTCGGAAGATTTTTGAACCCTTGCTGATTGAAAAAGGTGGTTGAGGCGATAAAAGTTTGAAAAGAAAACAACTAATACTGTTGCATATTCTTCTTATTCTTAGCTTCCCCATGATTTTTGTTTTAGGCCCATATTATAGAGATTATCTTGTAGAAAATTTTGAGATAGATTATGAAAATCCTGAAAAATATAGCTTTACTGGTCTAAATTTTAGTTTTCAACAAGAACACGTATTATTAACACCTACCTTTTTGAACTCGAGCACTATCGTCATAGTGGATTTCAATTCTACCCAACCAATTTATGTGATAATCAGCCAGTATTCCCTGCTGCCTCTATACGAAAAAAGCATTTACAGAAACGAAAGTGGCGTGTTAACATACCAACTTGTCGCATCTGATGAATATATAATTACAGCGAAAGCTTTCAATGGAGCAGCTAATGTTACAGTCTTTCTTGTTCTTTCGAACATAATACTGGAAAAACCATATGTATTGTGGGGACAACTGATGTATTATGGCGGCATAGGACTACTAGTAGGTGGCATAACATTCACTATTGTAACATGGTTCAAGAAAAGACGGCAATTGCCAAAACAACCACCAAAGACCACAACTAAGAAAGAAAAATCGGAAAAGAAATTGAAAAGAAGATTTTAATCAGCTTTCTTCAAGTTTTGTTGGTAAGTATTCGTCTACAATGTATGTCAAGCCATAACGACTGAAAGCTTCTTGCTCCGCTTTTTTTCTTATCTTCATAAAGGTCTTAATTTCTCTTTGCCACAAGTCGTTCTTGTATCGTGGATCGCGCTGCAACTCGTGCAAGCGTTTGATATCAATATCAGTTAATGGGTCAGAAGGTAACTTGTAATCCACAATGTCAGATGCCCAAACACCACTCCACTTTGCATCAGGAGTTGTTAACTCTCGTAAATGGGCTGCGTTGGCAGAACCGCTGATTATTACCATGGCGATGTGCATTCCCCAAGGGTCGCCGTCAGTAAATATGTAGACGGGCAAATTGAGCTCTTTGTTTAAACGATGAATAAAGTGTCGTGTGGCGCGTGGTGCCTGTCCTGCTGTTAACACTAAAAGAGCATTGTATTTTGTGTGGACATTTTCCTCAATAAAACGTGTAAATAAACCGCCTTTCTCTATTGCGATTACTTTGTCTGCAGTTGTTTTGACAAATTCGCTGTAAGTTAGCGCTGGACCTATCATTACACCATCAGGATGGGACGTTAAGTTTAGTTGTCTTCCCTCATAGCCTGGTACAGTATATTCAATAGTGAGATCGCCAAAGATAGCTGATCGCTCTTCTGGAAATATATTGAAATCTTCTCTAGCAAAACTTGCGACGGTTTCCAAATCTGTGATGACGTTGTCTGATTCAGATTGATCCTTAAAAGACATTCCATATGCCTGCGCAGAGTAATAAACATCACGAAGTGTTGAGGTTTTGCGGTTGGTCGAAAGTTCATGCGCAAAAAAGGCTGCCCATACAAGCTGAGTAAATGGTCTAACGTGGCGTACGTTGTGTGCGGTGCGTCTCACAGTCCTATCGCCTAAAATATACTGGCGCAATTCTGGATTATAGTAAATATTTTCAATTGAGCGGCTGGGCATTTTTATTGATGGAAATCGTCCCTGCAGCATTTGTTGATAGAGGTCTTCACCGAAACCTTCTAACTTTTCTAGAATTTTTTTCTTTCTTCCTGTTTGGGAAACTTCATCATCCTTTCTCAAATTTTTTCACACTCTCCAACAATCTTTCAATATTTGGCGGTTCTTCCCGTCCAGCAAGTTCTGTCGAAAACTGGGCAATCTTAGGCAGATATTTAGAGAATACACTTAACCGCCTTCTTTCCCTCTCCACATGTTCTCGCCGTGATAAAAAGTGTTGAAGTTCTCGGGCTACTTCGCGTATGCCGTTCAAAACTTCTCTTTTCACTTCTGGTCGATCAGCGATGAATTCTTTGCCCACAGTTTTGTAGGGAACCTTTGTGCTGCAGATGTGAACTAAAATGGCAATAGGCATATCAGAAGAGACTTTGTATCTTCGCCAATTTATTCCCTTAATCACTCTAAAAGAGACATCGCTCGCCTCGTCATACAATAATGGAATACGGTTTGCAAACCTGTAAAGAACAAAGTCACCTTTTTTTGGAATGTCTCCTCCATAGGCAATCGCGGTCTCAACAATGAATGGATGCCCAGCATAAGTCGCAGGTTTCCGCTGACGCACTGCTGTGAATTCAGGTTTCAACTCTTTTAAAATGCCTGTTCTTAAAAGCTCCTCACCTAGCGGAGACAGACAACTTGCATCGGGTGGGAGAAAATCCTTGAAACGTTTCATCATTTGTACAAGGCGAACAATTTCTTCTCGTTTCAGCTTTTTCGGATTTTTTGAAGCAGGAATTTCTGCGAATGTTAAAAATTTGCTTGCTGTAAGTTCGCCGACGCGGTGAAAGTGAGTTTTCATGAATTCTAACATATTATTGCAACGTGTGATGTGCATAAGCCGTTGAAGAGTTTCCACATCAACACCATATGGATGAGGCAGGGTTTCTTTTGGTGGAGAAGGCATCTTCGTTGTTGCACGCATAAACTTGTACAGCCTACCCTTTGGATCGACAAAAGTGATATTAGCATAAGGGTTCACAAGTGCTGTTTGCTTCAAATATTCCAGAATCTTAGACATGGCACGGAAGTAATCGCCCTCAAGGCTGAATTCAACAATTGTCCCGCGCCATCGTTCTTTGTTAAGCAGAATTTTTCTATCCAGAACTATTGGACGATTTTTTTGAATATCGATCATTATTTTGTAAGTGTAAATCTTTGAGATGCCTGTACTGGAGACAACATAAGCAGGTTGATGTGTAGTGATTTGCCCATACAAAATTGACATTGTTCCTCCGAGTCCAAAGGTGCCACGCGTTTGCTTAAGCTTGTATTTAGAACCAAACAACACCTGCCCAAATGCAGATGGAATGTGCCGGGGAGGTATGCCAGATCCATTGTCCATTATCCTTAACTTGTAAATGCCAGCCTCTGGACCCGCTTCACCTACAAAAGAAAGACGAAGATAAATATTAGGTGGAACCATTGCGTACTCTGTGGCGTCTAGAGAATTTTCCACAAGTTCTCTCACTGAGGAGAAAATAGCCCGTGCAGGGTTGGTAAAGCCCGCTATATCTCGGTTACGGTAAAAGAAGTCGGCTGGACTTATTTCCTCAAAGGTTTGGGTTGTCATGGGCTCTCCTCTCTTCGCCTATAATATTTGAATGGATTTGAAAAATGCTTCGGTTATTCCTCAAATCTTCCTTCAGGAGTTTTCCACAACTCCAACTTTTTCTTTTTCAACTCTCTTCTTTTTTTATGTAAAAAGCGATATACCGTGGTATGAAGGCCTCCACGAAGGAGCATTTTTACTGCTTGTTTTGCTACTTCCACTTGTTCGCTTTCGCCTATGATACCTATTGTGTGTCCATAAACTGAGACATATGCGTCGGTTAACTCTTCAATGATACGTCTTGTTTTGCCGTCCTTTCCAATAACTCTTCCTTTTAATCGCTTTAGGTCTGCTTCTGATTTGCCTATGGACTCGTGCAAATTGATGATTTCAAACACTGTTTCTTCGTTGTCTAAAAGTTGAAAGGCATGTTCTGGCGAGAATCCTCTTCCGATTGCTGTAATAACCTCTTTTGCTCTGAATAGCACTGAAGGGTCGGTTGTTTCTGGTAATAAAGAGATTTCTACATCACCTGAGGTGCTGTCGATTTGAAGTTTTATATTTAATATTTCTTCTATGCGCGATCTAACAATTCCATTTGGGCCTACAAGTACGCCGATGCGTTCTTTGGGAATTCTTACAAGATTAGTGGCGCTCATCACTAATTACCCTCTTATAAGTCTCTTCAAGAGGTAATACGGCTACTCCTAATTTGCGAAAATAACGATTCAAGTTATTTAAATCTCTTTTCAAAAAGATGTCTGCCATTGGATGCTCCAAATGGACCGCTTGGGCTACATCGAACAATACTGGCTTATTCCTCCAAATCATAACATTATATTCACTGATGTCGCCATGCACTAGTTTCGCTTTTTGGTATAACCTTCTTACACATTCTAGTAGTTGCTCGTAAAATTGTGTTGGGTTTCTTGGTGTTTCCTCCTTCAATAGAGGTGCTGTGACGCCGTTTTTTCCAATAAATTGCATTATGAGTACATTTTTTTGGACTTCAATTGGTTTGGGAACCTTTACACCTGCCTTCACGGCGAGTTCAAGATTCTTGAATTCTTTAAAAGCCCATGCAAAAACAAGTGAGCGTGTGTCACGTCTTATGTTTCGAAATCTGGGATCACCTTCAATGTAGGGCAGCTTGCCTTTTTTGAATTCTGCTGAGATTGTTAGGTAGATTTTGATTGCTAGTTCTTTTCCAGCAGGGGTTTTTCCCCAATATATTCGTGCTTCTTTTCCTTCTTTAACTACACCATAAATGTCCCCGATTACTCTTTTATTCAAGAATTCGTAAATCGTCATGAGGGTGGAACGGTCAAAAACTTCTTCAAGAACTTCGTATTCTTCGCTTCTTTTTTCTTTCATTAATTGTTCAATTTCGTAGGTTTTTTCTTTCTGTTTAAGCCGTTTTTCTACGCGTTTTCGATAACTCACCTTCCATTCCCTACTAAATGGTTAAAAGTCCTTTCTTGCGAAGTATATCTGCCTGCGCCTTTGTGTAACGCCAAATCAAATCGCCTTTTTTGTCCGATTGAAAATCCCAAGGCGAAACAAGAACAACATCGCCTTCACGTATCCAAACTCTTCTTTTCATTTTCCCACGTATCCGACATAGTCTCTCATGTCCATCTTGACATCTGACTAACACACGGTCAAAACCAAGCAGTTTTACAGCTACACCGAGCACATCCGTTTTTGCTGGAAGCACTAACCTTTCATGAATTTCCTCTTCACTAAGGACTTTCTTTTTTCCCAAACATTTGCCCTCTACTTTGCATTGCTACAGAAAGGTACATCTGACTTAAATAGCTTCTATTCCTAAACTCTTACAATCTGCGCATGAGGTATGCCTTCAATCATTAAAACTGCTTCTGGATGAACAAAACCACTTTCTATAGCTTTCTTAACGATTTTACGTCCCACCATGTTGACGATTGTTGATTGTTTTACTAATGCCAAAGCCTCCTCGATAGTAACTTTTGAGCCTTTGTAAAATTTTTCGTGCACATGAAAAGTGATTTTTCCTTCTTTCAAGGTCTTTCCAAGAAGTTCAGCATCACACGTGGCTAAAAGGATGCATTTGCCACGTTTCTGTATGTTTATGTATACATCCAACTTTTAGACGCTGCCGCTTTTATATGGGTGGTGCTGACGACCGTGCACCGCAGGCTTCACATATTAAAAAAGAGAGCCGTCTCTCTTTTACGATTTTCGTATCGTAGCTTCTACAAACAGGGCATTTCACGAATCTATCTACGTAACGTTGTAACAAAACTCTTAACGTATCGGGTGGAAATTTTCCTTGAAAAATAACCCTTCCTCCCTCTGTTGTCGCTGCAGTTGCCATTTCTTTTGTAAAAAACTTCAACAGATGTTGGGGGTCGCGGTTCAACACGTCTGCAACATCTTTAAAATTACGAACAAATGTACGTATGCCAACCATGTAAGATTGAAAAACTGGCATCTCAAATCTTCCTTTTTTCATAGTCTCTGGTGGAAGATTTTCATGAGCACGTTTCAGTAATTGTTTGTAATCCGTTTTCATCTCAAGCAGAACGCTCCTTCATTGTTCTTTAAGGGAAGCATTGCCACTTTAAATACTTTTAACGCGAAATATTAGACACAAAGGAAGACAACCTCTTGGGATATATTTATCTTTACACAGGCACTGGAGGCGGAAAAACTACAAACGCCTTAGGCTTAGCCCTACGTATGGTGGGACATCGCCGCAATGTTGTAATTATTCAGTTTATGAAGTGGCGGAAAGACGCTGGCGAGTACAAAATAAGGAAAATATTAGAGCCTTATTATGAGATTTATCAGTTTGGAAGAAAGGGTTGGCATGGTTTGAGCAACCTTGGCGAAGAAGACCGTAAACTCGCTAAGAAAGCGTTAAAGTTTGCTAGACAGGTTATGATAGGGAAAAAACCATATTTGCTTATTTTAGATGAAATTAATTTGGCAGTACACTGTAAGCTTTTGAAGGTTGATGATGTGGTGGCTCTGCTTGATCTTGTTCCCAGACGTACTCATGTAGTTTTGACAGGGCGTTTTGCGCCAAAAGAACTGATTGAAAGAACAGATTTTGTTAATGAAATTGTAGATATAAAGCATCCTGCAAAGATTCCAACCACGAAGGGCATACAATACTAGAAGGATCTTATAAGTTGAGTGAACCTCGAGATCTAGTACACGAATTGTGGAATTGGGAACGTTGCAGAAACCGAATTTGTAGTCTAGAGGACGACTTGGCTTCCCAGATTCTGATGCCTTAAAATTTCTCGGTTTACGTGTTTCCTTGGAAGATGGAAGCATTTATGATGAGTTGAAGGATGAACCATTCGGAGGCTCAGAAGTAAGCGTTTACTTTGTTCTATACGGCTATGCAAACGCGAAACACGCCCCAGAAACATTGAAATTAATATCATTCAAGCAACTACGCGGCGGTCAAGCGTATTACAATGCCTTCGTGAACCGTGCAATCCTACCGCTTGCGGGAACATTTGGGTCAAAACCTCAGATATTGGTTGAAGCGGCAAAGCTTTTGGGGGGAACACTGCAGGCTCATAGAGAATACTCTGTGAAAATATATTCTCTTCCTTTTGTGCCATTGACGATTATTTTGTGGGCTGAAACAGCAGAATTTCAAGCATCTGCAAATATTATCTTTGATTCTAATGTGAATAATCATCTAACAACTGAAGAAGTTGCGGGGCTTGCTGGATTAACTTATATAAGGCTCAAACATGCCGCTGAAGCTTCAACAAAATTATAGAGATTCTTCTCTTTTTCGAAAGTGAATTTAAGAAAAAAGAGTGGAGAAGATTTGATTTTGTTTTTATCTTCTGCGCCTGATTACTATAGCGGCTATTAGTACTATTGCGATTATTACGACTGCTAGGCCGATTATGAGCTGCCAATCTTTTGATCCCAATGGTGGGGTTTCTGCAGGTGCATAGTATGCGGTATAAGTGGGGTCGTGTTCGATTCTGTAGCCGCTGTAGTTTGGATAGGAAATTATGTAGAAGTAGTTTGCGCCTGTCACGTTTAACATCAAAGTGTGATTTTGATAGTAGTCATATGAAGTGTTGTCCATGTCCTTCAAGATGTATGGAACATACCGCAGAAAGCCTGTGCAGTCGTCGATTACAGCGTTGAAGGCGAAACCGCGAATCTTTGCTGTTCGCGTAATTGCAGTGTAGTTGCTGTAAGTGTTTTCATCTTGGTCAAGGGTGTAGTTATATAGTTTGTATGTGTCTTTTTTTCCAAAGGAGGCGTCGAAAACTTTTTCGCCAGTGTCAGCGGTTGTCAAAACGTCAGTGTTTGACACGTTCACATCTTTGTCCGTGACGTTTTGTGTGCCAGATTTGCTTTGAGTTGTATGATTTATCATCATTGTGGTTGAATATTGGATTATGCTCATCTTGATTTTCTGTTCGTTCAAATAGCTGTAGATCGTAGTATCGTCAGGGTATTTAAGTTGACCAAATAGACCGTAGTGCCCAGTGCTGTTATAGTAGGACCAAGCCTCGGGTATCCACAAGTCGCGCATTCTGCCAATCACATGATTCTCTGTTAGAGTTGCCTTATGCGTGTCTTTGTTTATCGTCAAATCATAAGTGAAGGTTAGTTCATCATATCTTGTTATAGCGGCCAGCGTACTGTTAAAATGCGGGTTGTCTGGATTTATCCATGTCCTCCACCAGATTGCTGTCAAGTTTGTGTACTGCATTCCCCACGACCAATGAAGCCCATCATTAGATTTCGTTAATGGGAACACCTTTGTCTTGCTACTGAGCCCTGGTGGAGTGTTAGCTCCGAAGATACTTGTCAGGTCAATGCCTCGGCTGATGGATGCGTATAAGGTGTCGTTGAGGTCTGGCGAGTTGGGAAAAGTCGCTGCGGTTTCGTTGTCTTGGAAAGCCATTAGCATCAAAAATGACGAGGCTGTGACTACATCTGTGCTCGTGTTTTCGGTCTTGTAGTGCATGAGGAACGTTTGGACTGGAACAGTGATCGTGAAGAGGGATCCAAAGGTTATGTTTTGTAGTCCAGCGTAGAGTAGTTGAAATCCGTTGGTGTTTATGTATGTCATGTATGTCCATGCGTGCCAATTGAGGGGCAGAATTGGTTTGCCAGTGAATGCTTCATGAAGCCGCAGGTAGTTGAAGTAGTCAATGGTTTTACCCCAGCTTTCTTTCGTGAAATCTGTTGCTGCTAAGGTATCCGCTGAGGAAAGGGGTAGCCAACTTGCCGAAGAAGCAATGCATAGTATAAGGAAAACACCTAACAATGTTTTAGCTTTCACTTGTATTTTCTCCTTTTATAGCTTGTTCGAGTTCTGATTTTGATGAATTGTTATTCTTTAATAGATTTATGTATTCAGAATATTGATTCAAAAAATATTTGCCTGTAAGAATCTGGCTGTTCTTCGTTCTCAGTAAAAAACAGTGCGTAATCCTTAAATTTCATATAGTGAGTAGAACACACTCTCTAAATTGAAAAATCAAGGTGAATAAATAATGGCTAAAAAGGTAACAGTCGAAGAATTGCTTGAAAAAGCCAAAAAGCCAAGCAAATTAGCACTTGCTTATCATCCCTTTTATGAAGGCAAGGTTCAAGTGATGCCTAAATGCGCAATTAGAAGCCCCGCTGACTTTGCAATTTGGTACACACCGGGAGTAGCTGCAGCTTGCAAAAAAATCAAAGAGCAACCCGAAGAAATTTGGACACAAACTAATCGAGCTAACTTTGTCGCAGTCGTAACCGATGGCACACGTGTCTTAGGATTAGGCGACATAGGACCGCAAGCAGGCATGCCTGTAATGGAAGGCAAGGCGTTACTCTTCAAGTATCTCGGTGGAGTCGATGCATTTCCAATTTGCTTAAACACTAAAGACCCGGACGATATTATTAGAGCCTGTGAGTTAATCGAGCCAACCTTTGGTGGCATCAACCTAGAAGATATATCGAAACCAAAATGCTTCTATGTGCTGGAAAAAACTCGTGAGAAACTGCAGATTCCTGTGTGGCATGATGACCAACAAGGCACGGCTACAGTTATCTTGGCAGGTTTGATAAATGCGTTAAAAATTGTGGGCAAAACGAGGCAAAATGCGCTCATAACTCTTGTCGGCGCAGGTTCGGCGAACATTCGCACTGCCTTTGTTCTCATTCGTGCTGGCTTTAAATCAGGCAACATCATGATGGTTGACACGAAAGGAATAATCACGGCCAATAGGGCGGATATAGAAGGAATAAAAGATGAAGACCCGTGGAAGTATGAGCTTGCGCAAAAAACCAACGCCGAACGCCGAACAGGTGATCTTGCTGCTTCTTTGAAGGGAGTGGACGCGGTTGTCGCTGCTTCCAAGCCTGGACCTGGTGTAATTAAGAAAGAATGGATATCTGCTATGGCGACCGACAGCATAGTATTCGCATGTGCCAATCCTATACCTGAAATTTGGCCTTGGGAAGCAAAAGAAGCAGGCGCTCGCATAGTAGGCACAGGACGCAGCGATTTTGAAAACCAAATTAACAACAGTTTGGGCTTTCCGGGAATCTTTAGAGGAGTTTTGGATGTGAAAGCGAAAACCATTACTGACGATATGTGTGTTGCAGCGGCTGAAGAACTCGCGAAATTCGCGGAAGAACGGGGAATACACGAAGGTGACATTTCGCCGCGCATGGAAGAGTGGGAAGTTTTTCCAAGAGAAGCAGTTGCGTGTGCTTTGGAAAGCATAAAAGAAGGCGTGGCAAGAATTAAACCAAGCCGTCAAGAATTGTGGGATCATGCTGTGGCTGTAATCAAAAACGCCCGAGAATCTACGATGGCGCTAATGAAACAGGGACTTATTCTGCCACCGCCTTCGGAAGAGCAAGTGCTGAAGGGCAGTTCTTAACTTTCTATTTTCTTTTTTTTCAAGTGTCTTGTTGTGGAGCAATCTGCGTTCTGTGTGCGCACACGCAACAGTAGACTAGACCTTTCTATTAGGCTCCAAATATGAAAATGGTTTCTTAGAATGAAGTGTAAGATTTGTGGACGCTGGAATAGGATAGAAGTCAACAAGATTTTCATCGAGTAACCTAACCCGATAGAGTCACCAATTCTCTCGTCATATTTGGTTCATATATCACATAAAGAAGCCTGATTTGAACCTTTGATGGGCATTTTGGGGAAAAATGGTCGGTTCAAAGTGCCCAGTGGTTAGTAGTAATCTGAGAGCTTTGTATTTTCGCAAGTTTTTTAAACATCCTGCTGCATTTTCTAAGCAATAGGGGAACATTAGTGCCAGACATTCTGGAGCTTTTGCTGTCTAACCCACAAATCCAGCAGTTTTTAACCTCTCTGGGAACAACAGCAGCCAAGGAAACCGGAGAAAAAGTCGGAAAGTGGATTGTAAATTCGATCGCTGTGAAGATTAGAGAATCTAAACTTTTCAAAGAAGATAAGGTCGCGAAGGCTGAGAAAGAGCTTAATGAAGTACTTTCAAAAGGGAAAAAACAGGTATTACTCTAATGCAGAATTTTTGGATGGATTTCATGACTTTTATGTTCCCAGACCGAGAGGTTACAATTGACAAACTTGACGAACGTTTATGCGGTTACATGGCCAATAGAATCTACACCAGTCTTGGGTTTGAACAGTTGCTTCTTGACGCAGGATACAAGCCTGAAAGAATTCGTTACATGACTTCTTTTCAAGGTCAACAATCTCGTACACCACACTACTTCGACCTTGCGGCGACCTTTGAACAGGAATATTTCGATAACCTACTTCTTGCGAGAGTTGTTGATTATACTGTGAGCTCGCCTCAGGATTTTGTGAATTCGCTTCCTTCAGTCGTTAGAGATATTAATGGTGATCCAATAGCTAGACCTGCTCTGTTAAGAGACCACGACATAATTGCAATAATCTCACCAAATACAATGGCAACTGGAAGGTTGACAAGACTTAGACAAACAATTCGTACTGTACAGGTTTCTAATGATGTTACTCTACCACGATTGTTATTGTTTACAAATGAGGAACTAACAAACCTACTCAAATGTGAGGATGTCAAGGAAAGAGGTGAAAAAGTTGTGGAGAAGTTTCGAGAAGTTCGCCCATATAGGGGAGGAGAGTAGCCCGGAGGTCATTGTATGAAGGTAATAAGCTTTGCTAATCAGAAAGGGGGAACTGGCAAGACTACAACTGCGGTCAATGTTGCTGCCACCTTGGCTTTGAGAAGAAAAAAGACATTAGTTGTCGATCTTGATCCGCAGTCTAACGCGACGATGGCTTTAGCTGACCCCTTAGAAATAAAATCGAAAAGCAGTATAGGTCCGCTACTTCTAGGAGAAGCAAGCTTAGATGATGTTATATACAAATGCAAACATATTCCAAATCTCAGCTTAATACCGGCTACCCTTGAGCTCTCTATCACCGAGTTTGAACTTACAAGGGCCACCACAGGTACTGGTGGAGTTCAGCTCGAAAAAAGATTGAGAAACACGAAATTTGACTATGTTATTTGCGATTGCCCACCAAACTTCGGTATACTGACCACTAATGGTCTCTACGCAAGTACCCACATGATCGTACCAATGGAACCAGAAACCTTTGCCGTATACGGATTACAAATGCTTATGACGAACATTGTACCTAGAATAGGAAAGCTGGTAAATGAGAAAATGAAATTGCTCGGAATATTGTTAGTTCGAGTCAATCCCATCCGCACGTTGACCGCTAATGTGCGCTACGAAATTCGCCGGAGATATGGAGAATTACTTTTCGACACAGAAATACCAGTAGACGTTCGCTTACCAGAATCGCAAAAATCTCATGTGCCAGTTGTTGTCTATGCCAGGACTAGCCGTGCTGCAAAAGCCTATAAATCTCTTACTCACGAAATTCTGGAAAGGTTAGGAGAGGAATAAAATCTTGAAACGAAAATCCAAGAGAACGCATGCTTCTGACAAAGACGAAATCTCCAGAAGACTTGCAGAGCAATTGTCTGAAAGAATCAACTCCTCACCCGAAGAGATTCAGAAAGGAGTCAAGAACTTTATTGAAAGCTCAGAAGAGCTTCTCGGCGGGGCAAAGGATAAGCCGCCGTATCGCCGTGAGCCTTGGTACGAGAAATTATTTGAGATAATCCACCAAAGATCAATACCGAAGTTGTCTTTGGAGTTCATAAGGCACAACATCATATCTGCTAGGAGCGAAGCCTACAAGTTCAGAAATGGCTTGCGCTTTCTTGACCTCATAGACAACAAGGGCTATCCGACCGAAAAACTTAACAAATTGCGTGTTACTGGGCAGGAATTCACTAAAAACTTCGAGAAGGTAATTCGTAGTGCTTATTCGGACCTATTCAGGACTATTATCGTTGAAAGAGCAGAGCCTGAGAGTCTGATCAACTATATGATTGAAAGATATGGCTACAGTAGACCCTTAGGCGAAGAAGCAACCGTGCTTTTCACATACTTTTGCTCTAAAGCAGGGCTAACAATCTCCCCCCAATTGGCCAATTTCAAAGCTAAAGCTAAGAAGACAGCAAGGAAGACAGGAGAGAGAAAGAGAGTATCAAAGAAATGGCCAGAGGAAAAGAGGGAGTTTGACGAGCATTTCGCCACATTGAGCTTCGATGATTTCTCGTTTAGAGTCAAAAAAGAAGCTGCTGCAATAAAATTCGCTAGAAGCCAAGTGAATGCATTACTGGATTACCTAACCGAGAAGCTGACTAAGGAAAAAACTACTCGAACCCTTGAGTTATAAAGACTATTCCATTCCTCTATCTTTTTGAGGTTTTCGATGCGCGCGTGTGTGTGCGCGCGGGTTTTGTACACGTACGTAACTAAGAACGCAAGAATGAACGTAAGCAAGAAGGAAAATACGTAGATAAGTGTGTGTTTGGGATTTGGTTCATATTTGGAGCCTAATAGTATCATATAGTGAACGGAGTATAGAAGCGCGTCACACAGACACACACCGCCCAAACCCACCATCACCGTTAAGCAAAGTTTATATTTTTGTTAGGTTTGCTCTAATACGCAAGATTTCCTCAAGAAAAAAGGAAGGATCTGAATGGCTTATTTAACTACACAAGGCGGACAACCTGTTTTAATCTTGAAAGAGGGTACTGCGCGAAGTAGAGGTAGAGAAGCGCAGAGAAACAACATCATGGCCGCTAGAATAATAGGAGAAGTACTGAAAACCACTCTAGGCCCACGCGGCATGGATAAGATGCTTATTGACAGCCTCGGCGACATCACCATAACAAACGATGGTGCAGCTATTTTGGATGAGATTGAAGTTGAACATCCAGCAGCGAAGATGATGGTAGAGATTGCGAAGACGCAGGACGACATGGTTGGTGATGGCACGACAACTGCTGTAGTGCTGACAAGTGAGTTATTGAAAAAAGCAGAAGAACTGTTGGATCAGAATATTCATCCTACCGTTTTGGTAAGCGGTTACCGGAAAGCTTCGCAGAAAGCCGTAGAATTGCTTAATGAAAAAGGGATTGCTGTTCAAATTGACGACAAGGCGACACTGAAGAAAGTTGCTTTAACTTCTATGGCAAGCAAAGCAGTTGGCACCGCACGGGAGCATTTGGCAGAAATTGCGATCGAAGCAGTGAGACAGATCACTGAAGATAGAGGCGATAAGAAACTTGCTGACATTGATAACATTCAGGTAATTAAGAAGGAAGGAAAGAGCCTTTTCGAAACACAACTTGTGAAGGGAATAATTATTGACAAAGAAGTTGTTCATGCGGGGATGCCTAAACGCGTCGAGAAAGCAAAAATTGCGTTGATAGATTGCCCCTTAGAGAT
>Ga0209635_10000600_pt1 | contig 25120 bp, 21 predicted proteins | sample DeeMarSWOR230_32_FD_187463 | JGI IMG/M metagenome (GOLD analysis project Ga0209635, IMG submission 187463) | Marine sediment microbial communities from White Oak River estuary, North Carolina - WOR-2-30_32 (SPAdes) (version 2) | ecosystem: Environmental > Aquatic > Marine > Intertidal zone >...
AAACGCTATTGATAATAGTTATGATAGAGATAATAGGGATCAATGCAATTTATTGCCAAGCTGCTATAAGAAATAAAAATTCTTACTCTAAAATAGAAAAAAATTGCACTTTCCAAGAAATATCAGATTGTGTTAGGATTTATAAGGATGGATGCTTTGAAGGTTATACTTTAATTTGTACGATGAATGGACCAGATTTTTCGGATGTTAAATTAGTAAATATGAAAGGAAAAACTGTTAACAAATGGAATAATATATTTCCTTACCCTGCAAAGATGCTTCCTGATGGAGAAATTTTAGTTGGAAAACATTCTGAATCAAGTACACATAACGAGGGCGATATAAAAGAAGTTACCCAGCTGGATTGGAATGGAAATGTAATTTGGAATTTTTCAGATATGTTTGAATACGGAAATGGTAAAAGTGCAAGACAGCACCATGATTTCCAAAGGCAGGGAAATCCTGTTGGATATTATGCTCCTGGTCAAGAATTCATACCCCAAGGAAATACCTTAATTCTAGGTCATATAGATGTTAATAATTCAGAGATTACCAATAAAATACTTCAAGATGATGTGATCTATGAAGTTGATTGGGAGGGAAATTCAACAGGTTTCATTTGGTATGCAAACGAACATTTTGATGAATTTGGATTCAGCAAAGAAGCTAAGGAAAGTATCTATAAACATCCAGGTCTCTCTAGACCAAATGTTTGGTGGTGGTGGATTGCCAATTTAGAAGGTTTTGAGGACAATGACTGGCTTCATATCAACTCGGTTTCAAGACTTGGGAAAAACAAATGGTATGATGAAGATCCAATAAATTATTCAATTTTTAATCCTAAAAATCTAATAATTGACTCACGTCATGCCAATTTTATAGTAATTATTGATTATGAGACTGGTAGTATTGTCTGGAGGGTAGGACCAGATTATTCAAGCAATACTTTCGAAGGACAGAAAATCGGCCAAATTGTAGGTCCGCATAATGCACATATGATACCGAAAGGCCTTCCTGGTGAAGGAAATATTCTTGTTTTTGACAATGGCGGGGCTGCAGGATATGGGAATGTCCCTGGTCAGCCAAATAAATATAGAAATTATCACCCTCGTTAAGAAATATAGGTTGTTCTAGATCTATTGTGTGGAATCCAGAATAGTTTATAACTCCTGATATATTTGATAGTTCTTCTTGCAGTTCTCCGCTTTCGAAATGGTCAAATATTTTTACTGTAAACGATATATTATCAGTAGCAGTAAAGAAGCTCACTGCTTGTAGCAATTCATCATCTGTCGCGTTGAATACATTAAAAACTGCGGTGCAATTTGTCTTGGTATCTCGCCAACCATGAAAATCATGATAGTATATTTTATTATATGTCATCGGTTCAACATTCTGAAATGAAATTGCACCCATCTCAGGATGTTTACAGCAATGTTTATCATAATAGGAAATCCAGAAATATCCATCTGAGCTCCAACTACCACCCCAGCTATTTTTACATATCCATGCACCAGGTTGTAAAGCTTGTGTAACTTTATCGTTATCCCAGCCTACAATAGAAATTGCATGGTTTGGATCATTTGAATCACTAGAAGGTTGATAGTGTGAATCTGTTGTTGATGAGTAAAATCCTCCTCCCCAGTACATACATGTTCCTATAGCACCTTCTTTCATAATTTTATATTTTATAGTATTGATATTAGTTAAATTAAAATCTGTAACGTACCATTCAATATCCCGAACATAATAATAATGATAACTTTGGTTGTATCTATCCGGTGGAACATTATATGATTGCCCATCGACATTCCTTACAGCACCCTCACCTCGAGTTAGATATGCTGAAGCTACCAGATAATCACCACCTTGATGTACCGTTAGTCCACCACCTGTTGGAGGATTTGTATCATCATTGTTATACTGATTGAACCCATTCCACCAGTCAAGATGATACTCTGCAAGATTGGGTTCCCCTATCTCACCTGCTTCTGTCCAGCTATTAGTTATTAGAAGATTACTTTCGATAGCTGCCATTACTCCATGTGTCCAGCATGTCCCCCCCTGTTGACTTTTTACTGAAGTTACGTAGCTAGTTCCGTTTACATCTCGCAAATCAAATGAATTGGGTAATATTGTAAATTGAATATTATTACCCATAGCAGCTGCCCAATTTCCTGCATATGATCCTCCATCACCATGAAAAGATTCTTCAGTTAATACAATCTGAGCGGAATAATATCCAGATTTCAAGAAAATTCCACCAACAGGAAGACGTTCCCATTCACCGAATAAATCAACTGTCTGTAGAGGATAATCTATATTATAGGCAGGTGATGAAGTATTAGCATCAAAGGTACTCGATTTAACTGGTCCATCGTCATCAGTATGTGTTCGTTGTGATCTCTTCCATAAGACATGATAACTGCTATTTACTTCAAAATTAAAAGTTGCGTTTCCATATTCATCTGTTATAAAATAATCAAAAACTAGATATCCAGTATATCGATATTTCAAACCAGTAGGACTTGTTGTATTTGTGATATTCTTTCTTGCATAATACAAAATATCATTCGGATTGGGTGAAGAACCATTTCCCTTGTTATTTAGATTCTGTCCATTTGACCATGAAGTTCCATTCCATTCTTCCTGCCACCATCTCCCAGCAAGACCGATTAGTTCATTTGACGGATTTCCTGAAATTCCTGACAATTTTAGTTGATAAGCAAAATTAGGTTTCAGATTCGTAGCATTTAAATAACCTTGTAAAACATCACAAATTTCTTCATATTTAACTAATACAGATGCCTGAGTATAGTTGTAACTATTACGGTAACTGCTACTATATGATTGATTTGCTATATCGAGCCATCTATAATCTCCAGTTGGAGAGGTAAGTCCTGAATCAATATCCTCAAGATTAATAGTAATTCCAATAACATTAGTTATCATTGTTAAAAAAATTGTTATAATAATAAAGAAAACTATAGTCGTTAACTTTGTTAATATATTTTTTAACATAGAACACCTCCAAATTATAAAAATTATATATTTAATATAAATTATATACTATTAAGTGTTTCTGTAACAAAAGTTATATGATATATAATACCTTAATATTATGCTAATTTCATTTTACAATTTTATAAACTAAGAACCACTAACAAAGATTAAAAAGGGAATTATAATAACAACAGGATGACCACTATGAATGCACCACCTAAATATATCAGACAACCGATTGTTAGTGTATTGGGGCATGTCGACCATGGAAAGACAACTCTTTTAGATTATATCAGAGGAACAAGTGTTGCTTCAAGAGAAGCAGGAGCGATAACCCAGCATATAGGTGCAACTGAAATTCCAATTGATGCATTATACAATTTATGCGGTGATTTGCTTAAGAGAAAAAAATTTATCCTTCCTGGTTTACTATTTATTGATACCCCGGGACATCATGCATTCACAACACTAAGAACTAGAGGTGGATCTCTTGCAGATTTAGCAGTATTAATTGTTGATATAACAGAAGGTTTTAAACCTCAGACATTTGAATCAATTAATATTTTAAAACAATATAAAACACCATTTATTATCGCTGCAAATAAAATCGATAAAATAACTGGTTGGATAAAATATGATAGTATAGCTAAAACCAGATTAGAAAATCAACGACAAAATGTAAAATCAATATTTGAAGAACATATTTATGAAATGATAGGGGTACTTTTCGAAAATGATCTCCAAGCTGATCATTATTTTAAAATTAAAGATTTTAGAAAAACAATTGCAATTGTACCAATATCTTCAAAAACAGGTGAAGGAGTACCTGAACTATTAATGACTCTTGTTGGACTAGCACAACGATTTTTAGAGGATAAACTACATATAGAAAGTGGGCCAGCGAAAGGAAGTATTCTTGAAGTAAAAGAAGAAGTTGGACTTGGTACAACAATAGATACAATAATTTATAGTGGAACGATAAAAGACAATGATAAAATTGTAATTGGAACAAAAGGAGAACCTATTGTAACAAGAATAAAAGCTCTTCTTAAACCCAAACCACTTGATGAAATTCGTGATCCAAAGGAACGCTTTGATAATGTTAAAGAGGTGCATGCCGCAAGTGGAATAAAAATCTCTTCACCAGATTTAGAAAATGTTATACCAGGTGCACCTCTAAGAGTAGTTAAAAACAATCTTGTAGAAATAATTGATGAAATTAAGAGTCAAACGAAGATCGACTTAAAGTTAGACGAACAAGGAATAATCATTAAAGCTGATACAATAGGATCGCTTGAAGCTCTAATAAAAGAATCTAGAGATAAAGGTATAAAAATAAGGAAAGCAGAGATCGGAAATATTTCAAAAAGAGACATTGTTGAAACTGATGCTACGCTTGATCCACTCAATAAAATTATATTTGCATTTAATGTCAAATTATTACCTGAAGCTAAAGAGGATTTAAAAAAAACAGATATCAAAGTTTTCAATCAAGACGTAATTTATACAATAATGGAAAATTACGATCAATGGATCGAAAGGAAAAAAGTAGACATTGAGCGTGAAAGGAGAAAAGATTATATTCATCCTGGTATGATAAAAATATTGCCGGAATATATTTTCAGAGTTAGTCACCCTGCCATTGTAGGTGTAAGAATAATGGCTGGAAGAATTAAAAACGAAATAAAACTTATGAAAGATGATGGACGTTTAACAGGGAAAATTAAAGGGATTCAGTCGGAGAATAAACCAGTTGATGAAGCAGTTCAAGGTGAAGAAGTTGCAATATCCATTGATGGTGTAACAGTTGGAAGACAAATAAAAGGGGAAGATATTCTTTATACTGACATTCCAGAAAATGATGCAAAAAAGCTTAGAGAAATGGATGTTTTAAATATCGATGAAAAAGATGTCTTAAATAAAATTTTTGAAATTAAGAGAAAAACTGAAAAATTTTGGGGCATGTAAACTGACAAAACCCTAATAAATATTCTTTCAAGTTATTATAGTAAAACTTATATTATTATAACCGTATCATATATTTGATTCTGTTTTTTTCAGCGGGAGGAAACAGAACGGAGGGCAATGAAAATGAAAAAAAAGATAGTAGGTATTTTAGTAATGACGCTGTTGATTGTAACTGCATATAGTTCTCTTGGATTAGAAGAAAATACATCAATTATATTTAAAAATTATATTGAATTTGAATCTCAACCACCACCAGCATCCTGGCTTAAAGGATCTGATCAGAAACAAACTACACATTGTAAAAATGGATTTGTCGTCCAACCTTCAATTATAATGGCGCAAGAATTCAAACCAACAAAAGACATTCTAACAGCTGTAGCATTAAACTTATTTGAATTCGGTGAAGCACCACAAGATATTGAAATAACTTTATCAATTCGTGAAGAATTAGAAGGAAATGATTTAGCTATAATAAATATTAATGCGGATAGTGAAAAAATTACAAAAAGATCTTCATGGGAATTATTTGATTTCGATGATATAACAGTAATACCTGAAGAAATTTATTATATCGTATGTACAGCAGATGGCGGTGGATTAGATAACAATACATATTGTTGGCTTTTTGACATTGGTAATAAATATGATAGAGGTATTGCATGGCAATACAACTATACTAGTAAAACATGGGTTGATTTAGAAGATCCATTTCAAGATCCTGAATATCCTGATTGGATACAAATTGATTTATGTTTTATAACCTATTATCAAGAGCCGAAATCCAAAACAATCACCACACCATTCCTATCCTTTTTGGAAAACCATCCACACTTATTCACACTGTTACGTCAAATACTAGGTCTATAGAAATTATTAATATCTCTATCATTTTTTTTAAATATTTACATAAAGTTTAAAATTATTATAAAAATTTCTTTTTAAAAGATATTGATTAAAGAAAAGTATTTTAATACATTTTAAATTACCTCAAAACAGCGGGAAGAAAAATATCTTCCTTAATGAGATGTTTATGGGGGACAATTCTTTATATACATCTTTTAACACGGGTTAAAAATGGCATCGGATGATATTAAAATTATCAAGGACGCAGAAAAGAATACAATAATAGATCTAGAAAATGCTAAGAAGGATGCTGAAAAAATAATCATTGAAGCAGAAAATAAAGGGAAAAAGGAAGGAGAAAAAATAATAAAAACTGTTAATAAAGAGGTCGAAAAATTACATAAAGAGACAGAAGAAGCGGCAAAAAAAGAAATACAAAATATCAGAGATAATGGTGAAAAGGAGGTTGCAACTATTAAAGAAGCAGCCTATAAAAATATAATTGAAGCGGTAGATCTTATTTTAATGGAGATTGAGAAGGGGGAATAAATATATTATTTCCAGCTCCAATGAAAAAAGTTTCACTAGTAGTTCATAATAACTATGTAGAAAATGTCATAAAAAATCTTCATGAAGCAGGATTAATGGAAATAATTGACATAGATAAAGATAATCCGGAAGTATTGGTGGAATTTGAAAAAGCTTCAATGCATTCTGATGCAGGATTATGCACAAATTATGAATTGAGATTAACTCGATTAATTGATATATTAAGAGGTATTAGCTCAAAAAAGAGTGGAATTAAAGCAATGCTTCATCCCAAATTACCAGAATTAACAATGGTTGAAGATTGTTCTCTTGAAGAAATTTATTCTCTAACTGAAGGAATACTTGGAGAAATTGAAAAAGAAATAATTGACGATGAAAATAAGATAAATGAGATAGCCGAGAAGATTGAGGATGTATCTCTTGATATTAAATCGCTTACATATCTTAAAGATTTTAATATAAATATTTCAGATGTTGGTAAGACAGATTATGTCATCGTTAAAGTTGGTAAAACATATGATCTCTCAACATTAGAAAGTGAGATAAATAAATTGGATAAAGCAACTATTTACTCTAAACAGTTTGGAAAAGGTAAACAAGTTGAATGGAGTGTATTAATAGCTACTCATATTTCGGAAGAAGATAAAATTGAAAGGATATGTAGAGAAAAAATAACAGAGTTTGATCTAAGAAATCTATCAGGTACACCAGAAGAAGCTTTAAAATCTCAAATAAAAGAAAAGAAAAATATTATTAAAGAAAAAAGACAAATAATCACTAACCTACGACATACTGCAGAGAGACAGTTGCATGAGTTATTAGCTCTTCGTGAACAAATAAAACTTGAAAGAATTAGGAAAGAAATTTCTAAAAATTTTGCACAAACTAATTCTACATATATTATAAAAGGTTGGGTTTTAGAAAAAAATGAAAATGATTTACAAAAATTAGTTACGAAGGTTTCAAAAGATCATATTATCTGTAATTTTGAGAAACCTTCACAAAATCCAGATAATCCACCAACTCACATGGAAATGCCAAGATGGGCTGGATCCTTTAAAACTCTTCTTGAATTGTTTGCAACTCCAAAATACAACGAGATTAATCCAGCAATAATAATGGGTATTTTTTTCATATTGTTTTTTGGTATTATGCTTGGTGATGCGGGATATGGACTTTTAATTCTTTTTCTTTCATTATTTGGATATGTCAAATTTTCAAAATATAATACTATGATTAAAGACTGGGCATTTATTGGAATTTGGCTTGGTATGATTACAATAATTGTTGGAGTTATAACAAATAGTTTCTTTGGAGATCTAATACCACGTTTTATTTTTCAAGACACAAATCAAACCCTTTATAGTATTACAATCGGTGGTATACATTTTCCGATTGAACCCATTCGTGATCCTTTAACTATTCTAATGGTAGCATTAATTTTTGGTCTTATTCATCTTAATGTAGGTATTTTATTAGCAATATATCAGTGTTATAAAAATAGAAAATATAAATCTTTAATGTCAAAACATTTCACATGGATATTACTTCAAATCGGAGGAGGTGCATTAATTGGTGACATGTTGTTACATATCTGGACATTGGGAACTATTGAATTTTATATCTTTATAATTTTTGTAATTTTAGGCATTATCTTATTATTAATAGATTCAGGACCACTGGGTTTATTTGATATAACAGGTTTTATTGGTGACTGGTTATCCTATGCAAGATTACTTGCACTTGGTCTTGGTACAACAGGAATGGCACTTGCATTCAATGTAGTAGGGGAAATAATTCCTAATATGATACCACTAGTAGGTATAATACTAGTTCCAATTATTCTAATTGTTACACATCTTGCAAACCTTGGTATACAAACACTTGGAGCAGGAGTTCATTCGCTTAGACTTCAATATGTAGAATTTTTCAATAGGTTTTATGAAGGAGGAGGAGAAAAATATAAACCATTCTCAATAAAAAGGAGATATACAAAAATTAAAGATATAGAATAAGAAAATGAATAATAGGAGGCGAAAAATGAAGAAAGAAAAAATGAGAAAAAGAACAGCAATAGTAATAATGACCATTATAGCACTAATAATGACCGTAGGAATTGCTTCTGCAGAGCCATTAACAGGAGAGGAAGGGGAAACTCAATCAATGATTATAATTGGTTGTGCACTTGCTATGGGAATAGCTGGTATAGGATCTGCGATGGGTCTGATGCTTGCTGGAACATCAGCAGTAGCAGTAACCGGTGAGAAACCTGAACTATTTGGCAGATGTCTAGTCTTTCAAGTATTGCCAATGACACAAGCAGTATATGGTCTGCTAACAGCAATTTTGTTAATGATGGGAGCTGGATTACTAGGAGGAAGCGGTACAGATTTAACCAATCCAATGCTAGGAGTATCTGCAATTGGAATAGGTCTTGTTGTTGGACTTACTGGTATATCAGCTGCAAATCAAGGTATGGTAGCAAGTGCATCTATTTCTGCTACTGCAAGAAACCCAGATGTTGCTGCTAGAGGAATTATATATACTGTAATGCCTGAAACTATTGCTATCTTTGGATTGCTTGTTGGAATACTTCTAATGACTGGTTTAGGATTACTCTAAACAGGGTAGAACATGTCAGTAGAAAAAATAATTGAACAAATAAAGATAGATTCAAATAAGGAAATAGACCAAATACTTAATGATGCAGAGAAACAAGCTACTAAGATTTTTAACGATGCAATAAGTAAAGCAAAAAAGGAATCTAGAGAAATTCTTGCAAAAGGTAAGAAACAGAGTGAAAGTATAAAAAAAATTCTGGTTTCAAAAGCTAATCAAAACTCAAAAAGAAAGATTATCAAAGCAAAGGAAACAATAATTGAAGAATGTTTTGAAAAAGCACAGCATAAATTAATAGAACTCAAAGATGAAGAATATAAAAAACTTATTACTAAATTGATAAAAAATGGAAGTAAAAAAATAGGAGGAAAATGTATAGTTAAACCATCTAAAGATATTGACATTAAGATAGCAAGGAAACTTGGATTTAAAGTAACCGACAAAATTGAGGCAACTGGTGGAATAATCCTTAAATCAATAAATGGAAAAATTACCTTAGATAATACATTTGAAGGAATTCTAAATAGAGAAAAAGAAAGGATTAGAATAAAGGTAGGAAAACTGCTTTTCTATTAAAAAGGAGTGGAATTAATTGTTTGAGATATTATTTGACCCGTATAACTATCCTTTCTGGATTTTTATAATTGCTATATTAGTAGGGGCTATAATAGTCATCTCTCGTCCTTTTTCTACATATGTCAAATTTGCATATCCTAATGCAAAGTTCGAAGCAGTGGGGAATCCATTTATTAAAGAAAAAGAATTAAATCGATTGTTTGACAGTAAGAATCTTAATGAATTCAAGGATTCATTAAATGCATTGAAGGATTATAATATTATAGGAGAGAATGCACAAGAAATTCAAAAGTCACTCGATGATGCTTTAATTCAAACAATAAATCTATCTAAAAAAGATAGTTCAAAAGAAATGTATAGCTTTTATAACACATATATTGAGAAAATTGATATATATTTAATTAAAAACACACTCAAAAATAAACTACATGACAAGAAAATAGATGAATCTATCATTGATAGTGCTATTTTACAAAAAACAAAAAATTTATTGAACGAAATTATTACTAATGAAAAAGAAAAAATTCCTGAATTACTAAAAAACTATGATTTTGGAGAGGACGTAGCTAATGCTGTTTCAAATGATGAAATTGATTTCTTAACTTTGGATACTGCAATAGATAAATACATAATTGAAATGTTCAAAAAATTAAAAGTTCCATATAATTGCGAACAGGGAAAAAATAAATTTATTAATAGAATGATTGACATAATCAACATTAAAAATCTACTAAGAGCAAAACAATTATCATACGACGAAAAAACATGCATTAACATGTTTCTAGGTGACGGACAAGAAATATCATTATGGAAATACGAAGAAATGTCACAAACAGATCAAGTTTCTCAGTTAATTTCTAGTCTTGAAGGAACTTCATATTTTGATATTTTAAAAGATTCTATTGAGGAATATAATAAAGAAGGATCCGTTCAAGTTTTAGAAAATTCACTTGATCGTTTATTTATAAAATTTGTAGAGGACATATCAATACAAAATTATGTTAACATTGGACCTACAATAAGATTCCTTGTTTCAAAGGAATTCGAAATTCGGAATCTAAAAATAATTGCAAAAAGTATAGAGGAAAATATCAGATTGGATATTATTAAAAACTTTTTTATTAAGGAGGCAAGCTAATGAAGTTAATAGGTATCTGTGATAAAGATACAGCAGTAGGTTTGCGGCTTGCTGGAGTTAAGGAAATTTATATCCCTAATGGAGATACAGTTAAAATTTGGGATATAATATCTTATAGAACTGATATTGGTGTTATTTTTATTACTGAAAAAATCGTAGAAGAAATTTATGATAGGTTAAATGATTATAGATTGAGAAACATCCTTCCTATTATTATAGAAATACCAGATAAAAATGGACGTAGAGAAGATCATTTAGATTATATTTCAAATTTAATAAAAAAGGCAGTTGGAGTAGAAATTATTAAATAAAGATATATTTAGAGGCGATAATAAATGTCAAAAAAAATTCTTAAAGGTAGAATTATCAGAATATCTGGCCCAGTGATAGAAGCCGATGGCATGCGCGGATCAAAGATGTACGATGTTGTTAGAGTTGGTGATGAGAATCTTATTGGTGAAATAATTCGTTTAAACGAAGACGTTGCTACTATTCAGGTTTATGAAGATACTAATGGTTTAAAGCCTGAAGAAAAAGTTGTTTCAACAGAAATGCCTCTATCCGTTGAATTAGGACCAGGACTTTTAACAAATATCTATGATGGTATTCAAAGACCTCTACCAACAATTTATAATGAAACAGGAGATTTCATTGAACGTGGAGTAGAAGCAAATGCAATTGATAGAAAGAAAAAATGGCATTTTAAACCAACTATCAAAAAAGAAGAAAAAGTAAAAGGTGGTGATATTCTAGGAAATGTACAGGAAACCTCTATTATTGTACATAAAATTATGGTTCCTCCAGATATTGAAGGAACCTTGTTATCAATAGAAAAAGAAGGTGACTATACTGTTGAAGATGATATTGCAGTTATTAAAACAGATCATGGTAATGTAAAAATTCAGATGCTTCAAAGATGGCCGGTTCGAAAAGGTCGACCCGTGAAGGAAAAATATGATCCATCAATTCCACTAATTACTGGTCAACGTGTGATTGATACATTTTTTCCAGTCGCTAAAGGTGGCACAGCTGCAATACCTGGGGGATTTGGAACAGGAAAAACTGTAATGCTTCATCAACTTGCAAAATGGAGTGATGCACAGGTTGTTGTATATGTAGGTTGTGGTGAACGAGGAAATGAAATGACCGATGTTCTAAGGGAATTCCCAGAATTAAAAGATCCAAAAACTGGTGAATCATTAATGAACCGAACAGTACTTATAGCTAATACATCAAATATGCCTGTTGCTGCTAGAGACGCAAGTGTCTATACTGGAATTACAATTGCAGAATATTATAGAGATATGGGTTATGACGTTGCACTTATGGCAGATAGTACCTCTCGTCTTGCAGAAGCTATGAGAGAAATATCTGGTAGACTTGAAGAAATGCCTGGTGAAGAAGGATATCCTGCATATCTTGCATCAAGACTTGCAGAATTCTACGAAAGAGCAGGTAGAGTTAGACTTCTTGGTTCTAAAAATAAAGAAGGTTCTGTATCTGTTATGGGAGCTGTTTCACCGCCAGGAGGAGATTTCTCAGAACCTGTAGCACAAAACACTTTGCGTATTGTTAAAGTATTCTGGGCACTTGATTCAGATCTTGCAGATAGAAGACATTTTCCATCAATTAATTGGCTAAAATCATATTCACTCTATCTTGACGAGATAAGCTCATGGTGGAATAAAGATGTTGGCAAAAACTGGCTTCAATTACGAAATAAAGCAATGGCATTACTCCAAAAAGAATCAGAGCTTCAAGAGATTGTAAAACTTGTAGGACCAGATGCTCTCCCTCCAAAGGAGCGTGCTCTGCTTGAAGGTGCAAGGATGATTAGAGAAGATTTCCTTCAACAGAGCGCTTTTCATAATATTGATACTTATTGTCCAGGAAAGAAACAATATGAAATGTTGAGAATTATGTCAAAATTTTCAGATTTAATACAAAAGGCCATAGAAAAGAATGTTCACATAGATGATATTATATCAATAAAATCCCGTGAGAGTATAGCTAGAATGGGAACTGTTCCTAATAAAGACTTTGATAAAAGATTCGAAAAATTGGAACATGATCTTGAAAAAGAAATTGAATCTCTAATAAAGGAGGTGCAATAAATATGGGCAATAAAGACATAGAATATACAACGGTATCTGAAGTTGCTGGTCCATTGATGATTGTTGATGGTATTAAAGATGTTGCATACAATGAGATTGTAAAAATTAAAACATCGTTTGGTGAAGAACGAACAGGTCAGGTTCTTGAAGCATTCATGAACAAAGTAATCGTTCAGGTGTTTGAAGGAACAAAAGGATTGGATACTGAAAAAACATCGGCCCGGTTTATTGGAGAAACTATGAAGCTAGGCGTATCAAAGGATATGCTTGGAAGAGTATTTGATGGTACTGGTAATCCAATTGATGATGCACCCCCTATAATACCTGATGATAGAAGGGATATAAATGGCAATCCTATAAATCCATATTCAAGAGAATATCCTAGGGAATTCATTCAAACAGGTATTTCCACAATTGATGGGTTAAATACTTTAGTTCGAGGTCAAAAATTACCTCTTTTTTCTGGTTCTGGTCTTCCTCATAACAAGCTTGCTGCTCAAATTGCTAGACAAGCAAAAGTACTTGGAGAGAAAGAGAAATTCGCTGTTGTTTTCTGCGCAATGGGGATAACAGCAGAAGAAGCAAACCTTTTCATTAAAGATTTTGAAAATACAGGTGCACTAGAGAGAACAACGATGTTTTTAAATTTAGCTGATGACCCAACAATTGAGCGGATAATATTGCCACGTATGGCGCTTACATGTGCTGAGTATTTTGCCTTTGATCTTGACATGCAAGTCCTAGTGATACTTACTGATTTAACTAATTATGCAGAAGCTTTACGTGAAATCGCAGCAGCGAGAGAAGAAGTACCAGGGAGAAGAGGATATCCTGGTTATATGTATACAGATCTTGCAACTATTTATGAGCGGGCTGGTAGAATTAAAGGTAAAAAAGGATCTATAACCCAGATACCATTGCTTACTATGCCTGATGATGATATTACTCATCCAATACCAGATTTAACTGGCTATATTACAGAAGGGCAAATTGTCTTAGAGCGGGGGCTTCACAAAAAGGGTATCTATCCCCCTATTGCTGTTCTACCATGTCTATCACGTCTCATGGATAGAGGTATTGGAAAAGAGAGAACACGTGAAGATCATGCAGGTGTTTCAAATCAATTGTATGCAGCTTATGCAGAAGGATGCGATCTTAGAGATCTAGTAGCTATTGTTGGAGAAGATGCTCTGTCAGATAGAGATCGGAAATTTCTAAAGTTTGCTGATGAATTTGAGAAGAGGTTTGTTGCACAAGGTGATCATGAAGACAGGAGTATAGAACAAACTCTGACAATAGGTTGGGAACTTTTCTCATCCTTACCAACATCTGAACTTAAGAAAATTGATGAGGAATATATTAAAAAATATCTACTAAAAGTGACAAAGAAGAGTAATTAAGATGGCTGAGCAATTACTTGAAGGTATAAACCCAACAAGAATGGAACTTCTTGAAATTCGTAAAAAACTAATATTAGCAGAGAAGGGACATAAACTATTAGAAGAAAAAAGAGATGCATTAGTTGAAAAATTTTTTGGTATTATAGATAAAAGGAATCAATTATCTAATAGGCTTAATGAAGATTTCGAAAGTGCTTTTATTTCACTTATTCATTCTCAAATGATAATGGGTGAAAAAAAGGTGGAAGAAACTTCACTTATATCTGAAGATATTGGCGAAATATCATTTGAAAAAGAAAATATAATGGGAGTTAAAATTCCTAAAATGAATAAAGATTCCTTAAAAATCACTAGGAAGTATTTATATAGTTTCTCTGAAACATGCTCAAAACTTGATGATTCACAAAAAAAATTTAGCGATTTGTTATTAAACGTATTAGAACTTGCAGATTTAGAAGGTCGTATTAAAAGTTTGGCAGTTGAAATTGAAAAAACAAAAAGGAGGGTCAATGTGTTAGAGAACAATCTGATTCCTAAGTTACAAGCAACCCAGAAATACATTGAGATGCAACTTGAGGAACGGGAGCGAGAGGATTTCTTTAGAAGGAAGCGAATTAAAGCAATAATGGATTCTAAAAAGGTTTAATATGATTGCATTGGATGATGACCCTATTTTAGGGGGATTTTTTGATTCTCCTGAAAAAAAGGCCAAGTGGCTTGTTCGTATAAAATTTTTATATATTATTTGGATAATTTCTATTATTATAGGAATAATAACAATATTTTTTTATTATTTTTTAACACTATAACATTTATATGAACTTATTTTTTCCCAGAAAATTCTAAAAAATATGATGTTATCATAATAAGTTAATTAAAATTTAGTTAAGTTTGAATTAGAATGAAAGTATCGTTTAAAAAATAAAATTATACATTTCTATATCCATAAAATTAGTTTTTAATTTTAACATATCATTCATTTTTTTTAATTCACCATATATATCTTTTATATTTTTTACTTAAAAGCATTTGTTATACAATTGTTACCTAATACGGGTATTATTTAACATTAATTTTGAATACTAAAACTAAAAATCGATTTTTTTATTTTTATTGTTATTTTGAATTTTTCGAAAACATTATATCTTGGAATTCAGTACTATGTATATGTATGCTTTATCAAAAGCTTTTGTACTAATAATAATTTTCATGACTATTATTTGGTTATTTTTTGGATATATTTTTTACACATATTTTATTGAAAATAGTGATCTCAATATTCCTTTTATTTATATAGCCATATTATTAATTGTAGGATATATTATTACTATAGGTATAGGTATTACAATAATTTATGAGAAATATTTATGGAAACATTATTAGCGTTAAAACCTGACTTTTTAAATTTTATTGACCGTGAAAATAGGAAAATGTTAATACTTCGAAATATATAACAAGTTTTAGAAAATCTATGTGGATAACTATTGATGTTGATAATAAGGAAATATTTTTAAATGATTTTCTAGCAAAATTACCATCATCAAATTGTATGTTGGAATTAATAGAAGAAATACAAAAAATAAAAGAAAAATGGGAAACAATAAATATCAAAATTTTAAATAAGTCAATAGAATCTAAAGAAGACAGTAATATGCTAAGACAAATATGATTAGACCTGTTTAATTCATGTTTTAATTAACTATAAAATTTTATAATAGAATTGATATTAAAACTATCTTCTCCTTTATTAATATTAAAAAACCCTAATATTTTTATGAATGCCAGAATTTTTTAATATAAATTTTTTTATGATATTTTATAGGTTAAAAATGATTAATAAAAGAAAAGTTGATATAGGAAACCATTATACCGAGTAATTATAAATTAAAATATTGCATTTATCTTATATGTTTTTATAAGGTGCTGATAGATTGGTAAAAGAAAAAAAAACAAAAGAAATACAAAAAGAATCAAACAAGAAAGATTTACCTTCATTACATAATTGGATTAAAACTCAAAAATTCAAAACTACTAACACAATAGAAGTACCAAAGCTTCTTTTGGATCAGGTCATAGGCCAAGATAAAGCCGTGAGCATTGTTAGAAAAGCTGCTGAACAAAAACGTCATGTTATGCTAATCGGCGATCCAGGAACCGGAAAATCAATGGTTGCTCGAGCTATGACTGCGTTTTTACCAAAGGAAGAATTAGAAGATATCATCTCATATCCTAATAACGAAGATTCAAATACACCTCATATAAGAGTTGTTCCAGGTGGAAAGGGTAAGGAAATCGTCAATGCTCAAAGATTAGAAGCAAAAAAGAAGAAGGAACAGCAGAGTAGTATGATTGTAACTATCGTTTTTATGATAGTTGCATTTTCCATATTTGCCGCAATATATCCCACTTTTTCTGGTGGGGAAGCACATTTAGAGTATGCAATTTTTGGTGTTATTGCCGCAGTAATGATATTTCTAATATTTTCTAGAGGTGCTATGCTTCAACGTCAGGGATTACAACAAGTCCCTAAGGTATTAGTCTCTCATGAAAAAACCGATTCACCACCTTTTATTGAGGCTACTGCAGCACATTCTGGTGCTCTTCTTGGAGACGTACGACATGATCCTTTTCAATCAGCAGGTTTAGAAACCCCTCCTCATCAATTAGTTGAAGCAGGAGCTATTCATAGAGCTCATAAAGGAGTATTATATATAGATGAAATCAACACTTTGAATTTACCCTCTCAACAACATCTTCTAACAGCAATTCAAGAAAAAAAGTTTCAAATAACAGGACAGTCAGAACGTAGCTTTGGTGCAATGGTTAAAACAGAACCTGTATCTTGTGATTTCATATTAGTTTCTGCAGGGAATTTAGATGCTCTTAATGGAATGCATCCTGCCCTAAGATCCAGAATAAGAGGTTATGGTTATGAGATTTATCTAAATAGCAATATGGATGACAATCATGAAAATAGGGAACATCTCATTCGTTTCGTTGCCCAAGAAGTCAAAAAAGATGGGAAAATCCCTCATTTTGATAAGGAATCTGTAGCTGAAATTATACATGAAGCTCAAAGAAGAGCTGGTAGAAAGGGTAAACTCTCATTACGTCTAAGAGAACTAGGAGGTCTTGTTAGAGCTGCTGGAGATATTGCATTTGAAAATGGAGACAAAATTGTTACACAAGAACATGTCTTAAAAGCAAAGAAAATAGCTAAGTCATTGGAACAACAGGTTGTTGAAAGAGCATTAGAACAAAGGAAAGATTATCGTTCCTTTAAAACACATGGTCGAGAGATAGGTATTGTAAATGGATTAGCGGTACATTCAGCAGATCCATCCATGAGCGAATTCTCTGGTTTGGTACTTCCTATAGTTGCAGAGGTTACACCAGCTGGATCTCAGTCAGAAGGGAAGGTTATTGCTACTGGAAAACTTGGTGAAATCGCTAAGGAATCTGTTCTAAATATTTCCGCATTGATTAAAAAATATATGGGTAGAGATATCTCCCGACATGATATACATATTCAATTTATTGGAACATATGAAGGATTAGAAGGAGATTCAGCAAGTCTGTCTGTTATTACAGCTGTTATTTCTGCAATGGAAGGAGTACCGGTTAGGCAAGATGTTGCTATGACTGGTTCACTCAGTATCAGAGGAACTGTTCTACCTATCGGTGGTGTAACAGCTAAAGTTGAAGCTGCGGTAGAAGCAGGTATTAAAGAGGTATTAATTCCGAAATCAAATCTTAATGATGTTCTTATTGAGGATAAATATGAGAAAAAAATTAAAGTTATTCCAGTAGAAACACTAACAGATGTAGTAAAAAATGCTCTTACTGGTCATGGTAAAGAAGAATTGCTTAAAAAATTAAAGGAAATGAGACCTCCTAAAATATCGGGCAAGGTTGAATTAGAATCAGAGAAAAAAATAATTGGTCATCATGATTTTATTAGGAAAAAAAATAATGAACATAGCTTATCTAAATCCTCATTACAAGAAAAATAATGTTATATATTCATTATTGTATTGCCATTTGTAACTATGAAAGCTCTATATATTGGACGTTTTCAACCATTTCATAATGGACATTTAAAAATTTTACAAAAATTAACAAAAAAATATGATGAAATTATTATTGGTATTGGCTCATCACAATATAGTAATACCTTTGAGAATCCTTTTACATTAGAAGAAAGAAAGTTAATGATAATAAAATCACTTGAAGAAATTGATATAAATAATTATAGAATAATTGAACTACCTGACATTCATAATTTCCCAAAATGGGTGTCTCATGTTATTTCAATAACTTCAGATTTTGATGTTGTTATTTCAAATAACCCTTTAACAAAACGTCTTTTTTCGAATAGAGGTTATATCGTTGAAGAGACACAGTTGTATAATAGAGATGTATATTCTGGAGAAGAAATACGTAAAAAAATCATTAATAATGGAAATTGGAAGGAAGCTCTCCCTAAGGCCGTATATAAAATAATCGAAAGTATTGATGGAGTATCTAGATTAAAGAAACTCTCGAATAAATAATGAATCTATTTCTTCTTTTTATATAATCTTTTTATCAATTTTCTTCTTATAATAAAATCAATAAAGCCAGCGGATATGAGAATTATAGAAGAGATAACACAAATGTAAAAACCATTACCCAAACCCCAAGCAGAAGACATATACACAGTTTCACCTGTTGGTAGACTCAAATCCAATACACCCTCACCTCGGAGGCTGCCAAGACTTATTTCGCATATTTTTGACATGCCATAAGAAAACGCAGCATTTACTAAAACAATAAACAATATACTGGCAGATACTAATATGAGAGAAAAACGTCTTCGTAATACGACATTAGGTATGAAACTGATACCCAATAAAACAAGCCCAGAACTAATAATGATTAATAGAACTCCAAGAAAATCTGTAAATTCTTCAGGAATTGTTGCAAGATCTAAATAAACCTCATCTTGATATGATATTCTATCTATCATTGTTTGTGAAAATATGTACATTGAACTAGTTTTTTCAGTTAGTCCATCGTCACTCGAGGAGTTTAATATCCACCATGGTTGAAATAAAGAAATAAGAATAATACTTATTGCTATCAATTTTAAAGTTGTATTTAATGATATTTTTTTATAAAAGATCAATAAAAATATAACACCAATAAAGATAAAAGATAATATTCTAACTATAAAAGGTAATAGAGATTCAACTATTGTAATAATTTTTATATTTTTATCGTTTAATAATTCTATAGTCTTAGATCCTATTAATTCATTTTTAGAATAAACATTAATAGTATATTTACCAGGGGGCAAAGAGACAGCATCACCAGGAGATAACGATTGGTAAACTTTCCTTCCATTTCTATGAATGCTGATTTCTTGGTTATTGTTTTGAAGATTTTCTCCATAAGCATTTAATAGTTTAGTTCTAATATCAAAAAGGCCATTGAATACCATACTCATAGAGTCTCCTATTTCTGGTACAATAATTGATTCTTTTTCCGAAAAACGACCATATGATATATGGAGGTCATATGTTGCGGAAGGTAATCCCTCGAAAAGGTACTTACCTTTGCCAATATCCATTGGTAATATTTCCACTGTATCATACATTTCAGGACTTGTTAAAAATGGCTTCAAATCTACACCAGGTGGAAAATCTAATTCATCCTTAATTTCTACTGTTAATTCATATAGATCAAGATTTATTTCTACTTTCCTCTGTTTCATTAGAATTTCTTTATCATAGATTAAGAATCCTTTATAAAAAGCTTCTAAAACATAAGGATCTGAAAGGTTAAAAAGAGATTTTATTGTTATATTTTCGATATTTTCCCATACATACGAATCAAAAAGATTAAATGGTACTTCTAATATCAGATTTTTAGATGATGTTGTTAAATTTTTAATAACAACCATATCATCTCTTAGTAAAATTAACTCTATGTTTTCGATATTTTTATTATATTGATTACAAGCAGCTATCTCAATATTCTTTTCCCAAGTACAATATATATGAAGGTTTGTATCATTTTCAACTGTAACCGATCCAACTCCGATATAATTCTTAGTTTTGTTTCCAATTTTACGATATAGTCTAACGACATATTCACCGGGTGCAATTTTAGGGAATTTTATTAATTGTATTCCAATAAAAGGTTTATTTGCAACTACAGATGAAATTAGTGTATTATTTTGATATAATTCAGCCCATATTATTGGAAGTGGAAGACCGGTTATTTCTTCCAGATTTGGAAATGCAAATATTCTACCACTTAGATGAGAAATTACTGTTAAGGTGTGTATGTTTTTATCTCCTTCAAAATGGGTGTCTTCTTTTAAATCAAAATAATTTGCTAGCTTACGAAAGATTTCACTTTCTTTATCAACATTTTCATAATTACCCTCTTCCATTGAAAAAAACTCAGCATCAAATTCAACAACAAGATTATTGGGTATAGTCAAATCATGATGTCCACCCTCAATAAAAGAATTCCTTCCAAATGCTATAGATGCATAGTCAATCTCTGTTCCTACAATGTTAAGATATTCTTCCTCTGCAACTTTAACTTCAATTCCATCTCTCTCATTAGTTCCCTCTTTAACAATATCTTCATTTGATGGAAAAAGAATTGCATGAGTCTTGCCGATATCACCTTCATCATAGGATATCCATGCATTCTCTCCAAGATCACAATCATCTAAATGAGATATGATCCATTCACGTTCCTTAGTTTCTGGATTTTCATTCATCTGATACTCTTTAATTCTATTGTTTTCTCCATAAATATGTACAAATGGAAGTATATCTCCAAAACACATTTTTTTAATCGAGGTACTTTTAGATTTAAATGATATCAATGTACCATATCGTCCATCGAGATCTTCTATGCCTTTAACCCGTCCTTCTTCAAGAACCTCGTGTTTGACGTTAACTCTAATACGTTTATTATCTGTTGGACAATAATAGTATTTATAGATGTTTGTAGTACGAAGATCTTTTGTAGATGATTCACTAATGATTCCAAATTCTACCATTAGATTTCCGTCTTCGGTTATATTCTTTGAAATTAGAATCTGATCTGATGAGATTTCATCTTCATCTCTAATTCCATTCTGATAAGAGAAACTAAAAGATGCTAATACATCAGAACTCATAATATCAAATTCTTCAGTATTAGGCTTCATTTTTAGGATAATTTGAGAGAGTCTACGATTCATAGCATGTCCTTTTTGTCCAATTCCGTAAACAATATAACCATCTTCTGTAATTTTATAGTAATCACCTTCAACCGAAATTCCAGATATTGGTTCGTAATAATAATATGCATCTTCAATATTTAAATGATCTATATATTTAGTTAAAGGTTTTTCACTATCATCATAATATACAAAATATCGTTCTTCTCCATTTGCTATTTCTGGAACAAGGAAAATCAACCTACAATTATTAATATAATTATCATAAGTTGAGTTTAAATCATATATCTGTGATTCTAACTCATACCAAGTTTTTCCATCCCAACAGCAAATTCTTATTGAATGATTTTTTTTATCACTAGCCCAACAGTTATGATCAAATTCAATTTTAATATCAATTGGTTGGAATTTAGCATGAGAATACTCTGTAGATATCGGAAGTATTATTTCTTGTCTAAATGACCATTCTTTATTCCATGAATTAGGCAAATTTTCATTTGTTAAAATATTCGAATTGTTAAATGATAAAACTGAACTTGTCAATATTGGAGTTATTAGAATTATTAGAATAACATAAACTAATAGTATTTTCCTAATACGCATATGTCCTCCAAGTTGAATTGACTATTTTTCACAATAATTATTCATTAATATTAAATACTTATATATTGTGTACATTTAATAATATAATAATGTTGTTGTGTTTCAGATTAATGAATCCTTTGAAAATTTTTTTTATGGTAAATATAGATAGAGTTGATCCAATAAAAACAAAACATTTATACATTGAAATTTATTTCATTCAGAAAAGGGAAGGTTATTTATGAAAATAAAAAATATGATAGAATATTTTAATATTAAGAATGGTAGAGAAGTTTTTCTTGATATATTATTACTAATAGGATTTATATTAATAGGATCTATTGGTAGAACATTATTAGTCGGATGGAATCTACAACCATTTCCAAATTTTGAAATTATAATGGTTATAACTTTTCTTGCAGTAATTTTTTTAAAATCGACTTTAGCTATCTTTGTTCCATTATTTAGTATGGTAATAAGCGATATATTACTTGGAAACACAATTTTTGTTGGAAGTCAAATGAATAGAATAGTATTGTTTACCTATTCTGGATTTACATTGATAGCTATTGTCAACATCTTTAATAGGAAAAAATTAAAAAATAATTTTGGAAGATTAAAATTAAAAAATATTAGTATTGCAGCAGGACTTGGAATTGGATTTGTGTTGATATATGATACATGGACCAATATTGGCTGGTGGTATCTGATTTATCCACATACATTAGGATCATTATCTGCAGTTTTTACTGCAGGAATACCATTTATGATATATCATATGTTCTCTGGAGTAATAACGTTTGTTGCAATAGCTTTACCTATTGTTTCATTTGCTTCTATGAATAATAAAATCGAGATTCCTATAAAAATTAAAAATTATCATAAGATACCAATTTTAGCTCTTGCAATTTGTCTAATTGCACTATCATTTACAGGATCAGCTATGCAGATTCCTGAAAAAAGTGAAATTTGGTTAGAAAATTCAGATGAAACGAGTGTAAAGCTAGTTGTTATTGGTGATAAATGGATGATCAAAGACAACATTTTTGCATATGAAGATGAAACTGTTTTCTCTATTTTAGAAGAATTTACTGATAGAAACAGTATTTCTTTAGAAACAACCTACTATGAACAATTTGACTCAGTTTTGATAGATTCAATCGGAATAAATCAAAATGGCGAAGGTAGTAAATATTGGCAATATTATGTAAATGGTGATATCCCGATGGTTGGATGTGACAAATTCAATATTTTCAATGGAGATATTATTGAATGGAGGTTTGAATTAGTTTAATACTAATTTTTGAAAAGGTTTATATTATAAAACAATATAACCGATTAAAAGAGGAAGTTACATGGCTATAGGTTTTGTATTAATAAGTGCTGCACCTGCACGTGAGCATGAGGTATATAATAAGCTTTCAAAGGTACCACAAATTGTTGAATTACATCCACTTTTTGGAGAGTATGACCTTATAGCTAAAATTGAAGCAGAAGACTTTGAAAGACTTGGCAATTTGGTAGTAAATAAAATTAGATCAATAGATGGTGTAATAGATACAAAAACATTAACAGGAACAAAGTTTTAAGAGGTGAGAAAAAAATGGAAGGACTTATACAATATTTTTTAGGCATGCTAATGTTGGTTTTTGCTATAGCAAGTATAATCGCGGGTATATTTACCGCGTATTTTGGATCAGGAAAAAGCAGAGCCGTTGGGGGAATTTTGATAATAATAGGTCTAATTGTTGGAATTATTTTCCTTTGGGGTGCTGGAGTGCTAGCATCATTTATGGGAACGCCAACTGGAATATTGAATATTGTTGGATCTGTTACCAATGGGATCATAGCTGTTATTGGTGCTATCTTCGGAGCTTTAATTGCACTTGGAATATTCCTATTAGCAATAATGAAGGCATAGGCTATTCCTATTGCCTTAATTTCTTTTAATTTTATCCTTTAATTTTGAATAAATACATATTTTACCATGTCTTTAAAGTATAATAGGAAAATTTTGTAAGATCAATGATAACTATTTAATCGCGATCCTAAAACAAATATCTTAAAATATCTATTTCCTTATAATGCTATTTCTAAGCTACAAATTTCTATTAAAAATACAGTTTTAACATAATTATTATTTATTATGGGTCAAATAGGAATCATGATATATGTTAGTATTTTATTAATTTTTAATTTTACTAAGAGAACGAATTCTTTTTTTTATATTGTGACATATTTTACAAGTTTCGATAGATGCAGCAGAATTACCATTATTTATTAAAATTTCAACTGATTTTTTAATTTCAGTTAGTATTTTTTTATCTTTAATATTATTTTTAGATCTCTTTTTTGATAAATATTGACTAATTGCTGCAGGTGTTAATCCTAATATTTCAGCTGCTTCTCTCTAACAAAGGCCATAATTGTAAATCATACTTTTTACTAGTTCCTTTCATATAATAGGTAAATCTAACCAATTCATAAATTCACATGGAGTTTTTCCCATAAATATGTTAATATTTTTATAACTATATAAATTTAACTATTGTTAACTATAAATCTATATTATAAATTATTTTTAGAAAAAAAATTAAAGATTTAATCTAAACTTTTTACCAAATTCTATCATTAAAACATATCAAAATCAACAATTATAGTTATGAATCATAGAAAACTATATAAATACATTAACAATTGTTAATTTGCGAAGGTCTGGAGAAATAAATTTTTTTATTTTTCTTTCATCTCAAAAAAACTTTGCAAATTACTATTTCCTCCTTAATCCAGACCTCGTGTTCCTCCTTTTATATAAAAACATAGATTAAAATTTATGAGAAGCCTATAAATTTAAAGTTTTAAAGAATTATTTTTTGATTAGTCATTCATATAAAATAAATATTTTATTTTTCAGAATGATTATCTACACTCATCTATACAACCACAAATTTTACAGATTTTATTTCCGCAAGAACATTTCAAGTATTTATGATTCTCACAATCTATACATGTCCATTCTTCATCATTTTCCATTTTATTCACCTTATCATTCGTTAATATTAACTAAAATTCTTTCTACTTGAGATCCATGCATTATCAACTA
>Ga0209635_10000604_pt1 | contig 25057 bp, 23 predicted proteins | sample DeeMarSWOR230_32_FD_187463 | JGI IMG/M metagenome (GOLD analysis project Ga0209635, IMG submission 187463) | Marine sediment microbial communities from White Oak River estuary, North Carolina - WOR-2-30_32 (SPAdes) (version 2) | ecosystem: Environmental > Aquatic > Marine > Intertidal zone >...
GGCACAGTCGAACCAGCAATTCCAGGTCTGCCAATAACAATTGAGTACTCAACACAACCTGTAACAGCTCCTGGCGCTGTTGCTGCAATAAAGACAGTGGAATCCAAAATTGATGGCTCATATAGTGCAATTTGGAACGTGGGACAGATTAACAGAACCGATTATTTCCTATATGCCTTTATAAGAAAAAATGCAGATGTTTTCGAAACAACGAATTATGAAACGTTCGAACCTGCTTTACTGACTGTAACTGGCGTGAGTAGCAACATAACAATCTCAGTTAATCCTTCAGAGGCGAACATAGGCGCAGAAGTCACTATAAATGGAAGAATCGAACCAGCAAGAGAAAACGTAAAAGTAACAATACAGTTAGGAAACACGCAGAAATTCGCATATTCAGATGCAGAAGGTCATTATAGTTTTTCTTGGAAAGCTGGCAACTTCAGCACAAAGAACCCGACAACAGGCGAATTGGTGGTAAATTGGATAGCGGGAGTCTATCATGTATATGCCAAATGGGCAGGCGACGACATTTACAAAGGAGCAACAAGTCCAACCGTGACTCTTACAGTTGTTCGCAACAGTACCAGTTTAACAATGGACATCGACCCCGAGACCATAACCTTAGGCGCAAACGTCTCACTAACAGGGACTTTAACACCAGCCAAAGCCTCCATCGACGTAACCATATACTATAGAAACGCCACAAGCCAATGGATCCTCTTGGCAACTGTTAAAACAAATCCAACGGGAAATTTCAGCTTCACGTGGACGCCCGACGTGGCTGGAGAATTTGAGCTTTATGCCAACTGGACTGGTGACGCGATAGACGCTCCGGCGGAAAGCCAGATAGTGACCTTAAAAGTTGAGTCACCCTTCACGATTTTCACCTATCTGCCATACATAGCGGTCGGAATTGCAGTAGTTGTAGCTATTGCCCTCGCATATCTGTACCTACAAAGGAAGAAGAAATCAAGTAAATAGCCAATCTTCAAGCTGTTCTGTCCTCAATTTTCATAAAAGGCAAACGTACTAAAGTGAGAATGCCGTAATTGATGCCAAATGAGTTGACAAAGTGAATAATCATCTGCACATGTGAATTCTGAGAGTTAGATTCAAAATTCAGATTCTGTCATGGATTATTAAGTAGTAAATTTCATATACTGAAAGACAAGATACACTAAAACCGAAAGGTGGAAAAATGATAAATCCACATTCAAAAGGGAAAAGAAAAGCAGCGATGCTCTTACTCATTTCACTGCTGATAATAACCATAGCAAGTAGAATGACACCGCCATCATGGCAGTACGGTGAAACAGGCCCAGAAATAGTAGTCCTCAACCCTAATACAGGTGACACTAATTTTGTGTTTAACACAAGCACAACCTCGATAGGCGCACGCTTTAACACTACAGTCTGGGTTTACAACGTCTCAGAAATCTTTGCTTATCAGACTTTGCTGAATGTTAATGACACTGTTCTCAATATTACTAATGCTTGGCTTCCCACATGGGACACAGAATGGATATTCTACGGAGAAACATCAGTCAGACCAGTTCCCTCATTTCGCGACTTTGATAGCGACAACGTCACTGAAGCTGTTTTAATTGCTGATTCGCTACTTATTGGAGGTCCACCACCAACAGGTGATCGTAAACTAGCTATTATAGAGTTTGAAATAATCTATGAGCCAACATCCGGAAGCGTTTCATCCAACCTAGACATCGACAACGTCGACACGTACATCTTGGATTTCGACACATTAGACGAAATACCTGTGACTAAGACAAGTGGATACTATGAGTTTATTTTTGTACCTGGCGTGCCCGTTCCTCCTACAGCAGCTTTCATATACTCACCGATCTCTCCCATAGTAGGCGAAATGGTAACTTTTGACGCATCAGCCTCAACACCAAACGGCGGTTCCATCGCTAACTATACATGGAACTTCGATGACGGAACACTGCCAGTAACAGAAACCGACCCCATCACAACCCACGCATACCTATCAAGCGGAACATTCAATGTCACCCTAACAGTCTTCGACACCGAAGGACTAAACGACACAGCATGGCAAACGATAACCGTCTCAACGACAATTCCAATAATCAAAGTTGACCCAGACTACTACAGAACCACTCACATAGGTGAAGTCTTCAACGTCACAATAAAGATAGAAAATCTAGACGCAGCTTCAAGAATGATAGGATTCGAATTCCGACTAAGCTACAACAGTACATTCGTAGAAGTAATCGACATAATCGAGGGGCCCTTCTTAGCATCATTTAATCAGACACCTACCTCACCCTACACATTCTTCATGGCTTTCGACGAACCAACCGATCCATTTTGGGGTACGCATGTAGTCATAGGCAATGTGCTTTTGCCAAACTCAACAGGCGGTTATCCGGGTCCATTCCCACAAGGGGAAGGAGTTCTAGCTATAATTACATTCAACGTTACAGGAGTACTCCCTGGAACATTCAACTTTACATTGTTTGATACAGGGCTTATAGATGACACAATATTAGATATTCCACACGCTACAATTGATGGCTCCTTCGAACTCTACGCTTTGACAGTCACGATAACTAACGAACCACAAACATACTATGGTCGCTTATCCATAGCCTCCATGGAATTCATGATTCAATATCCCAACGGTACATACTACACAGACAATGAATTAGGTTCGATTACTGCAAGAGTCTATAATGGTACACACTACATTGCGAATATCTCCTTAGCCACTGCAGACTTTAATCCTGCAACTAACGAATGGAAAGTCGAATGGCAAATCCCAGGAGACGCGTCACTTTCAAGTAATTACAACTTCGTAATCCGTAGCCAAGAAGTAACAGATACAGCTGGTAACAGCGGACCACTCGTGGACGTATCTTCGACAACCTTTAACCTTCTTCCAGTTGTAGCCCTAGACGTCCAAATGGATGTAGGCTCAATCCACTTCAAAGGCGAAATAGCTGAATTTTCTGTCTTAACATTGCTTAACGGCAAACGATTCGGTGACAGCGCCACAGGTGTAACAGCCACGCTCTACAAACCTGACGGAACCACCGCAGTATTAACTGTCTCATACGTTGCAACCGGATTCTTCAAGGTAGCATACGTCATATCAGTGATAGATCCCACTGGAACCTACACGTTAATGGTGGAGGTAGGCTTCGTTACAAGCACTACTGAATACAGCGGTGCTGCAATCAAAAGCTTCCTAATAAGCCCAACCTTAACCAACTGGGATCCGATGATAATGTACATCAATGGCACAATTGCAACAGTAGAAACAACAATAGGCCAGCTTCAACTAGACTTGCAAGCAATCAACGCAACTCTGATAGACATTAAAGGAGACTTGGTAGTAATGAACTCCACTTTGGGAGCAATGTACGCTAAAATAAACACCATGAACACTGAGATAATCGCGATAAACAACACCCTTGCAACAATAAATACTGCTGTTGGAACTATTCAAACAAGTCTAACCAACTTGAACGCAATGATAACCGCGATAAATGGCACAGTTGTGACAATAAACACTACTATTGGAACTATTCAAACAAGTCTAACCAACTTGAACGCAACGATTTCTGGCCTGATAGTTAACAGCAAAAACGAGATATTAGCCGCGATTAACACTGCTCTTGGAACCATCACTACACAATTAGACGACCTTGACGCAACAGTCACCCAGATTGACGGAAACGTCGCTACAATTGACACATCCTTAGGTGAAGTCAAAACTACACTTGGAGATGTTCACTCAGCAACAACCACGACACTGTATGTCACATCGGTTCTATCAGCCATAGCAGCAATAGTAGGCATCATAATCTTGCTACTTCTAATGAGGAAAAAGTAGCTCCCCTCTTTATTTTTTTAAAAGAACTATAGACACAGCATAAATCACATTGAATTATGAGGAGCACAAATGAACATAAAGGATTTCCGAAAAAAAACCAGCATTTTTTTAGGTCTTTTAGGTATAATAAATTCTATGCTTCTAAGTCTTTACATCTTCCTCACTATTCAAACATTGCCATTAGTAAGTACAGAATTTCTAAACCAAGGCTACTTAGGAAGCGGTATCGCCGCTATATGTGCTTGTCTACCTATGTTTGGAATCTATTTGGTGTGGAAAGGGCGTTTCTATACAGGGGGAATAATCAATCTAGCCTCAGGGCTAACCCTATTTTGTATATTCATCTATTTTGCATATCTCATTGAAATCCAAGTCTTGAAATGGGTTGAGCCTATAGGGTTCTTCCTAGCTATCCCACAAATTCTTAGTGGTTTAATAGCAGTAACATCAAAAACAGACTCTTAACCTCTCTAATTCCGATTTCACTTTTCACAGTGTACACATTACACCAAAGTCCTAATGATTAATTCACTTAGGCTTCCTTCTGCTCCAGACAACCAGAGCTATTGCAGAAATTGTCACGGCTGCTCCCACTGGTAGAAGAACATGTAATGGAGTTTCCAAAGACATTTTTCCTAGGGCCAAATAATCCGGTGGCTCAACGGTTTCACCTGGTTCTACGATAGGCGTTGGGTAAGGTCCCAGGACTCTTAGTCTATATATTCCATTATATTTGGCGATCCCACCAACAATCCACGGATCAGGCAAATCCTCTATGGGCTCTCCTCCCATGGTTTTATTAATGAACTCTGCAGGAACTCCACTCACTTCAGAAACGTTTTTCACACTCAAACCAGTTCCCCTTTCCACAACGGTCACTGCCAGAAAACCAGAAGCTTGAACTTTAATAGTATCTATGACTAGGACTGTGGCAAAAACGGTTGCGTTCCCTCCATCTGGCGGAGAAATTTGAAGAAATATGAGCTTATAACTAACGCCCGGGAAGTAATCAGGAGAGGTCTCGTAGGGTTCTCTGGCCCATCCAGGGTGAATTCTATAATCAGCTGTTATGTAATCCCCTTTTGAGAAATTCGCAGAGACCTCCCATGAAGCACCATTATCCATGACATCGGCACGCGCAACTATCGCTGGATAACTGAGTGCTGAGATGTTCGAAAGGGCCATAGAAAACAACCCGAAAAATAGAAGGATGATGCCCACAGCAAATACCCATTCTTTCAATGAACAGACTTCCTATTATCATCATCAACATAAAAAAGATGTAAACACACTATTAAACTTTTAAAAAAGGCGAATGCTTCCATTCTCTACTGTCGCAACAGAAGAATTGTGAGTTGTTTGCAGCTGATGGAGTTTGTCTTGTATAGACTGGTGTGGCTGCTGTTGTAAGACCGAATATCCATTTCGACTATAAAACAAGAAAACATATTTACCAGTCATGTATCATAATGTCTTCAAAACGGTATGGTTGGAGGAAAAATCTTGCTAGCTTATACAGGACGAATATTACATGTTGATCTTTCGACAGGAAAAGTTGAGACAGAACCATTGAAAGAGGAGATTGCTAAGCAGTATATTGGCGGCATTGGGCTTGGCATCCGCTTGCTTATGGATAATTCCAAGCCTGGCACCGATCCGTTTGGCCCTGACAACCCTCTAATCTTTGTGACCGGGCCCCTTAGCGGCACCATGGGGCCTACCGCTGGGAATGGGTATGCAGTTGTTTCGAAATCAGCAGCAACTGGGGGAGTAGCTGAATCTAAGGCTCACGGTTTCTTTGGACCTGAATTGAAACGGGCGGGTTACGATGCAATTATCTTTACGGGCAAAGCCGAAAAGCTGGTGTACGCATGGATCGACGACGACTCAGTTCACTTGTTGGACGCTCAGCATTTGAAAGGAAAATCCCCCTATGAAACAGATGTAGCAATCAGAGAAGAGCTAGGTGATCATTACATTCGCGTCTCAGCAATCGGAGAAGCCGGAGAAAAACTTGTCCGTTTCGCCGCAATCATAAACGATGAATTTAGAGCAATCGGCCGAACTGGCATGGGCGCCATAATGGGTTCTAAAAACCTAAAAGCAGTGGCCGTTCGCGGAACAAAGGACGTGAACGTGGCAGACCTTGAAGGATTCAAGGAATTTATTAAAATGATACATGAGCGTATGAAAGGCCCGGCGACTAGAAAATACAGAACTTTGGGCACACCTGAAAACGTTCTTGTCTTAAATGCACTTGCAGCATTGCCGACGCGAAACTTTACCCAAGCCACTTTTGAAGACGCAGAAAAGGTTAGCGGAGAATATCTGAATGAGCATTATGTTAAAAAAATCATTGGATGTGCGACCTGTGCCATGCGTTGCGACCATGTAGCAGTTGTTCCAGAAGGACCCTATAAGGGGTCTACTTCGAGAATGGAATTTGAATGCTTGTGGGCGCTTGGACCAAGCTGCGGTGTTGGCCGCTTGGATGCAATTATTGAAGCAATGCGCCTATGCAATCACTATGGCACGGACGGAATCTCCACGGGCGTTACTATTGGTTTTGCCATGGACTTGTACGAGAATGGGATTCTTTCAAAAGAGAAGACTGACGGTTTAGATCTAAGCTTTGGAAATCATGAAGCTTTGATTGAGATGGTGAAGAAGATTGGCAGTCGAGATGGCTGGTTAGGTGATGTATTAGCAGAAGGAACTCAGAGAGCGGCTGAGAAAATTGGCAAAGGGGCTGAGCAATATGCATGTCATATTCGAGGTTTAGAGTTGCCAGGATACGATATAAGGGGATTAAAAACGGCAGCCTTAGGATTTTCAGTTTCTTTCCGAGGAGCTTGTCACCTGCGATCAGGTGCCTACTCACCCGACGTAAAAGGAAAAGTAAATCGCTTCGCCATTGAGAAAGGCAGAGGAAAAATAGTCATGGACGCCGAAGACGTGTACAACGTCATTGACTCACTTATACTGTGCAAATTTTCTAGAGGTACATATTACGATGATTTGGACGACATGGCGAAATATTATACGCTGGCAACAGGCATCGAAGTAACCGCTGACGACTTAAGAAAGGCAGGTGAAAGAATAAACAATCTGGCAAAGCTTTTCAATATTAGAGAAGGTGTAGGAACAAGAGAATTTGATACTTTACCGCCAAAGATAATGAATGTACCCATACCTGACGAGGGAATTGCCAAGGGAAGCGTGGTTAACAAAGAAGAATTTGAATTAGGGTTAGATGACTACTATGCAACGCGTGGATGGACGAAAGAAGGAATTCCCACTGTTGAAAAACTCAAGGAACTAGACTTAGGCGAATATGCTCACTTGGTCAAGAAAGGAGGAAAGAAGTAGCATGGCAAAGCTTCATGAAAAGAGATTTGTCTCAGCAGACCCTGAAAAATGCGTCGGCTGCTCTGTCTGCGAATACGCCTGTTCAATGGTGAAAGAAAAAACTTTCAATCCAACAAAGGCTCGGATACGCGTCATACGCCTTGGCCCATTAGTGAACTTAGCCGTAGCGTGCAGACTTTGTGAAAACCCTTCATGTGTTGCTGCTTGCCCTAGAGATGCGCTGTCTCAAGAGGAAAACACGGGGATAATCGTGGTTGATGAGGATAAGTGCAACGGATGCGGGTGGTGCATTGAAGCTTGCGATTACGGTGCAATTATGTTGCATCCCGAGAAAAAGGTAGTCTATGTTTGCGATACGTGCAAGGAGGAAGGCAAACCGCAATGTGTTGAATGGTGTCCTGAGGAAGCTCTAGACTTTGTGACTGCTGATGTCTTGGCTCAAAAAGCTAGGCGAACTGCGGTGAAGAAGTTGTTCCAAGAGGCCGTGGAAAAGGCTTCCGAATAACGCATGCACCATACTAATATTTGAGGAGAATCCCAGAGATGGAAGCAGTTCAAAAAGAAGTTGCCAAAAGGTTCTTGTCAGTAAACCCCGAGAAATGCGTTGGATGTAGTATATGCGAGTTTGCCTGCGCATTAGAAAAAGAGGGAGTTCTAAACCCTCTTAAGTCTCGAATCCGCATCATTCGAGGCCCACCCTTCATACATATTGCAACCACCTGCAGACAATGCGAAGACACGCCTTGCATAAGGGCTTGTCCAAAAGACGCGTTATATCAATCCGAGAAAACTGGAGCCATACTTGTAGACGCTGAAAAATGTGATGGATGCAATTGGTGTATGGAAGCATGTGAATATGGTGCCATAAGATATGACAAAGATGCCGAGACCGTGGTTATCTGTGACCTCTGCGATGGCGAGCCAAAGTGTAAAGAGATGTGCCCTGAAGAAGCCATAGACCTCGTGCCCGAAGAATCGGAGATTGTGAAGGCTTGGGTTGAAGCTTCCAAGAAGTGGATTGACGCGTCTGAAAAACTTGTCAAGATGGCTAAAGGCGAGGGTGTAACCGACTTCTTGGCAGATAGTAGAGAGATTATGGAACGCATCGACGAGAAATATAAGGAGCTTTTTGCAGAGAAAAAGAAGTAACTTCAAGCTTTTTTGAGTCCTAGATTACAGCCTGTTTTAAATTCTGAGGCTAGTTGTAAACTTTCAATCCACTCGACTTCAATGGTTCTTTTATTCCTGGTCTACTTAACATTTTCAACAATGCATAACCAATAACTGCAATAACTATCAAACTGCTTATAGTAATGCTTATCATCATTGCCATCCACGCTGGCAAACTTAAACCAAAAATGTCCGGGGGGGCAAAGTACCACCAAAGATATCCACCGCCTACAATAATGCCGACTGGAAAGGCAGCAATTATGCAGGCTGATAATTGGTGTTTTCTGAGTAGTAGAACTAGGCTTGCCGCAATCAAGTTGGCGATTGGTCCAAATACTACGTCAACGGGGCTAATGAAAGCATAAGCATTGGTCAATAAACCTCCTACAGTCACTCCAGCGATAACAGGCCAGCCCAATAACGCTGCAAGTGCAATTAGACAGTCTGCAACGCGCAATTGCACTGGTCCAGAAATCGCCGGATTTCCAACGGTGGCAGCTTGTATCAGATTGACAACAAAGTATAAACTTGTGAAAATAGCAGTCAAAGTAATGTTTTTTGTATCTATTCTCAATTTTTCACCTCCGCTATTCCGGGGTTTTTATGGCGGAACGGATGGGAGGCACCCACTCACCCGCCAACAGATGTCTAATCAACTAGACCGTGTTATAAAAGTAACGCCAGCAAAGGTAATAGGCTATCCTATCTTTCTCGTTAGTTCGTTGAGCTCAAAAGATGATGGTCTTAAAGCATTTTTCACAACTTGCCATCCAGTTTCGAGGTCTATCTCCTCGTTGCATATGAAAATGTCTAAAGCAGCGTATTTGTGTTCTGGCCACGTGTGAATTGCCATGTGGGTTTCTGCAAGTATGAGAATAACGGTGATTCCTGTTGGCGAAAACTTATGGGATACCGTTTTAATAATTTTGCTTTGCATCTTTTGAGCTGCAGTTTTTAAGACAGCAATTAAGAACTCAGCATTATCAAGATTGCCTTTGCATCCGTACAGGTCCACTAATAATTCTCTGATTTGTTTCAACTTTTTCACTTCCCTTTGCTTGTCAGCCTTTTTCTCATTGTAGAATGTTCTCTTTCGAAGCCAACCTCCTCAAAGAATAAGGCGGCTTCGTGATTGGCCGCGGATACTATGAGGTCTATCCTATGGATTCCCTTGTTTAGAAAATAGTTCTCTGCAGCCTCTATAAGCTTTCTTCCAAATCCTTGATGACGGTGCTTCGGCACAACAATGACAGATTTAATATAGCCGAATTTTTCGTTCGTGTTTCTATCTTTTTCGGTTCTTAGCCACAGCCACCCCACAATCTCATCGCACAAAAGCGCAACTTTAATGCTGTCAGGCTCTCTCTTCACCACTTTTTCCAACTTCTGTTTATGATACTCCTCATCCAATATAGGTGCTTCTGGAAAAGATTGTCTTGCAATTTCCCTTTCAAACTCAAGTATTACAGGAAAATCTGACCATTTAAAACTCCGCAATTTCAATCTTTCAGCCAAGATTTCCTTCAATTTCTGCTTTTGAATCAGTTTGAAGCCTTTCGCTTTTGCACATTTTGGACAGCCTTTCGCTTTTAACTCCTCAATCGTCCTGAATGATGCGGCTGTGCCTACATCTACTTTTTCGCCACATCGGCATTGATATATCCTTAAAGTCTGTGTAATCTCACCAGTGTAGAATTTGCCGTCGAAAATCCCTGCGACTAACGGCTTTGTCTTCTCGGTTGTTTCAAGACGTGCCAGAAAAGTGGTGTTGGCAAACATCTCCGCGCCTTTGTAAATGTTGAATCTGGGCACTTGCTCTATAATTGCAAGCCCCATAGCGTTCAGAGTTTTCTGAACCAGCAACATCTTTTTAGGCGGTTGATGGGCAAAAGCCAAGTATATGCTTGAACCTCTTCGCTGTTGGAGAGCTGTTATACCACGGGAAATAAACAAGGTTAGGCCAGCAATGGTGTATGGAGGGTCAGTAAAGACGACATCACATTTATGATGTAGATGTTGAGGCAAAGTTTTCCTAAGGTCGTATTCAACACAAGTGATGTTTAGCTTTTCCTTGTTAGAGATAAGTTGAAGAGCTTCGAGAAGTCTTAGGTCCACGTCTATGACTGTTATTTCTTTGGCAGCCTTCAGGAATCCAACCGCGATGGATGTGAAGTCGTCGTCACCTAAAAATACGATTTTTCTCCCTTCTATATCTCCCTTTTCCAGCATAAAAAGGCTTCTTAGGAGAGCTGTTTCAGGTGTTCCATGAGTTTGATTAAGCCAAGATAGTGTTTTTGGTCTCGTACCTAGGTGTTTCTTGAGTCGTTCCAATATAGACGCGAATTCGTCTGGAATTTGGATACTTTTGCCTACGCATTTTGGGCATGTCAGTCTTTGTGGATATACAAGTCCTAGCTGTTTCTTAACGAATTTTTCTCCTTTTTCGGTTAAGAAGGCGCCTCCGTTTCTGGCCAGCAAATCTTCCTTTTCTAGTTCTCTTCTAACTGCTGCGGTGACTGGCACTGGAAGCTGTGTGTTGAATGCAAGTTCTTTAGTGCTTATTCTTTCGTTTCTGAAGACTTCGCGAAGTATTTTCCTAACGCCTTCTTCTCCTTCTTCTAAATCGGCTTTTTTAGAAACAATCTTCAATAAACTAGCTTTGTTTTGATGTTTTTCTGGTTGCATAATGTTTTTCTCGTTTGGCTAAGCTTCAATGACAATTAACGGAATATTTAGTCTTTATGTTATTCCTTTCATACAGATTTTTTTGTATTTGTGTTATACACCTATACGGTAATGTTTATTAGGAATTAGTATCTGAAATATCGCTAGATACTATACCAGTAGTGGTTGCCATGAAGTCTAGAGATTTAGTTTGTCCTTATTCTCGATGTGGGCACTCCTTTGAGCGACCAGTGTTGGTTACAGATTGTTCTAGGCTTCCTCGGGAAACATATTACGTTTGTCCGCATTGTTTGTTACGCTTAGAGTTGTTAATGGAGGGTGATGTTGGTGAGGGACGGGTGGTGGTGAAGGCTATGGAAGATGAAGGATTACTTTCGTTGAAAGGCGAAAGTGGTGGAGAGGCTGTTTCAAGCGTAGTATCCAACAGACCTTCCAAGAGCTGTAGACACTTTCTGGGATATTTGCGGGGTTTGCCTGCAAGTGCTGGGATGCCTGACGAATGTGCCATCTGTCCGATGATTATGAAATGTTACATCAAAAAAGAATAATACTTCGAGAAATGTGCACTCTTTAACTGAAAATTCAATTTATAAATAATATTTAATTCTTTGCAGACCATTCTACCTTTAAACACAGTGTATATAAGCAACCTTACAGTATACACTCAGCACTCACAAAAACAATAAGGAAAAATGCTTACTATGAGTACTGAAACCACTCTGCAAACGCCTGTCTGCACTAGCTGCAACCGCACTATACCGCCAGGCGAAAAAGCCACAAAACTCAACTGCCCCAACTGCGGCGAAATAACCATCTGGCGATGTCAAAAATGCCGTCAATTCGGACGCCAATATAAATGCCCAAAATGCACCTTCATGGGGCCCTAAAACCATGGCAAACATAGTCATAACCTACAAAATCTTCCCCACAGGTACCGAAGTCAACTTCGAAGAACTCCACAAACAAATAGAAAAAAACCTTCCATCACAAGCAAAAATCTACGCCAACTACCAAACAGAACCCATCGCCTTCGGCTTAAATGTCTTCATAACCCACATCCAAATCCCCGAAGACCAAACAGGCATCCTAGAAAAAGTGGAAAAAACCATAGAAAACATCCCCACAGTAAGTCAAATCCAAACTCTCATGGTAAGAAGAACACGATAAAAACCCTAAAATAGTCTTTAACCTTTATAAGTCACACAGACCCTTTTCGCAATCACAAAATTCACACTTAAAATAAACAAGAAGTGAACCAAAACATGAGCGAAACACAACTCCGAGTAGGAGACGCAAAACAAAGAGACGTAGGTCGCGGTATAGCCCGCATAGACCAAAAAACCATGCAAAAACTGAACATAAGCGCGGGCGACGTCATCCAAATCGCCGGCAAACGCACCACCAGCGCCATAGCCTGGCCCGCTTACAGCGAAGACCAAGATAGAAGTATAATCCGCATAGATGGCTTTACGCGCAAAAACGCGGGCGTCGCCATAAACGAATATGTCACCATCAAACCCGCCACTGTCAAAAATGCTACTAATGTAGTCCTTGCACCTGTAGACATGCGCCTTAACGTCGACCAAGACTTCACCAACTTTGTCAAAAACCGCCTTATGGAACGCACCTTCGTTGAAGGCGACACAACTCTCGTCATGATGCTTGGCCACGCCATACCCTTCACCGTGACCAAGAGTCGACCACTTGGCATAGTTCGGATCACCAAAAGCACAAATCTCCAAATCCTCAACGAACCCGCTCCTGAAGCAAAAGGCGTCCCACGAACAACCTACGAAGACATAGGCGGACTACACGAAGAAATCCAACGCGTCAGAGAAATGGTAGAACTCCCTTTAAGGCATCCGGAACTCTTTCAACGCCTAGGCATAGAACCCCCAAAAGGCGTCCTTCTTCACGGACCTCCGGGCTGCGGAAAAACCCTCCTCGCCAGAGCCGTGGCAAACGAATCAGAAGCCAACTTCTTCTCCATAAACGGCCCTGAAATAATGAGTAAATTCTATGGCGAATCAGAAGCAAGACTGCGGGAGATTTTCCAGCAAGCGCAGCAAAACGCGCCCAGCATTATTTTTATTGACGAGTTGGATGCTATTGCTCCGAAGAGAGAAGAGGTCACGGGTGAAGTAGAAAGACGTGTAGTCGCTCAGCTTTTGGCTCTTATGGACGGTCTGAGTGGACGAGGAAATGTGATAGTTATAGGTGCCACTAACCGACCACAAGCTCTTGATCCTGCTCTTCGTAGACCCGGTCGCTTTGATCGGGAAATAGAGATCGGTGTGCCAGATAAGCAGGCGCGCCATGAGATTTTGCAGATTCATACTCGTGGTATGCCTTTGGCGGAGGATGTTGATTTGAAGAAGTTGGCTGAGATGACTCATGGTTATACTGGTGCTGACTTGGCGGCTTTGAGTAGGGAGACGGCTATGAAGGCCTTGCGGCGGTATTTGCCTGAGATTAATTTGGAGGAGGAACATATTCCGCCGGCTGTTTTGGAGAAGATGGAGGTGCGTATGGAAGACTTTCTTAATGCTTACAAGGAAATTACTCCGACTGCTATGCGAGAGGTGTATATTGAGACGCCTACGGTGAATTGGAGCGACATTGGTGGGTTGGAGGGTGTGAAAGGGGAGCTTAGAGAGGCTGTTGAGTGGCCTTTGAAGACCCCTGAAGTTTTCAGTAGGTTGGGTATAAGGCCGCCTAAGGGCATTTTGCTGTTTGGTCCTCCAGGTTGTGGAAAGACTATGTTGGCTAGGGCGGTGGCTACAGAGAGTGAAGCGAATTTCATTACCATAAAAGGTCCGGAGGTTTTCAGTAAATGGGTGGGGGAGTCGGAGAAGGCTATAAGGGAGGTTTTCCGTAAGGCGAGGATGGCTTCGCCGGCGGTGATTTTTTTTGATGAGTTTGATTCTCTTGTACCTAGAAGGGGTATGGGATTTGCTGACAGTGGTGTTACGGAGCGGGTTATTAGTCAGCTTCTGACGGAGATGGATGGAATAATTACTTTGAAAGATGTGGTTGTAATGGCTGCTACAAATCGACCTGATATTATAGATCGTGCTGTGTTGCGTCCTGGGCGCTTTGATAGGCTGATCTATGTTCCGGAGCCAGACGAGGCAGCTAGATTAAAAATTTTCAAAATCTATACCAAGGAAATGCCTTTGGAGACTAATGTTGATTTGGAAGTTTTGGCAAAACAATCGAAGGGCCATAGTGGTGCGGACATTCAAGCCTTGTGTCGTGAGGCTGCTTTGTATGCGTTGAGAAGGAGTATAAGTTCAAAAGTGGTGACGTTGGCTGATTTCAAAGAAGCAGTGACGAAAATTGGGCCGACAATTTCGCCGGATATGGAAACATGGTATAAAAGTTTCATCAAGCAGGTAAGGCAAGTGCAGAAGCCTACTACACCTGTTGCATAAAAGGAGGGCTTTCGATGGCTGTCAAAACTTGGAATCCTCATCCTCTTTACACTATTATTGTGGAGTTGTTGCAGCGTAAAGGAGCAACGACGGACATGGAACTGTTTGATATGGTTAAAGAGATTAAAGGTGACATAGGATTTAATGCTGTAAACAGCGAATTAATGCGATTGGAAATAAAAGGTGTCATTCACGTTTCTGCTCTTGCAAGAGGGAAGCGACGGGTAGAGTTGCTCAAAACAAAAAAAGAAGGCACATAGACATAATTTCCTTTTATGCGCATAACTAGTTGGACATTAAGAATTGCATAAGTATTTGGTCAATGAGTTATAAAAAGAACTAGCCCCCATTATAACGCCATAGAAGTTTCCTCCAAAACTATTATTTGGGTCATATCAGATTAAAAAGTGGAAGAAAGATGCTACGAAGAGCTGTCTCTGGGGTTATGATGATAGGACTTCTAATCTTAGCTTGCGCGCTAGCCATTTTGGAAAAGTATACCCTTACACATATGCACTATACACTAAAAAATTATGGCGAACTATTTTCTCAAGCCTCGGCAGAGAGCCCCTTTGCTGCCCGTTTCGCTGTTTCACCGAGCTTAGTGGAAGGAGTGTAAGCCCCACCAGTAAAAGTAAACCCGCATTTTCTGCATTCCCAAACCCCAACACTTTGCCGTTTTACCGCACTTGCATTGCACTGAGGGCATCTGTGACTCTTCTTTGTCTCCGTCACTACTTCTATGTATCTCTTCCTTACAGTTGCACCATACCGAGCCTTCAACCCACCTGTGGGGCCAACCTTCTTCGTCCTTCCCATCAATCCTTCACCACTAACTTACGTATTTCAGGAGCTTTCTCCTTAGCTATATTCGCAATTTCCAAAATCTGTTCTTTGGTAAAGTAGCCAGTTCCCCCCTTCTGAATGGCACAGATTTTTTCATCCTTGTCGATAGTTATTGTTAGCCTAGCATCCATGACCTGTTCTTCCTCCAGCCAAGGGTCAACAATAAGTTTATCGTTTATCTTCGCAAACGTCATGGCAATAGGATAATTTTGCATTGGCAGCGGAGTGTATCCTGGTTTTACCTTAACCTCTCCTTGTTCCACCTCATATTTGAACATCTTCGTATTCAACAAAGCTGCTAAGGCTGCGATGGCGGAAGCATCGATAAGATTTCCATCATGGTTGAGCACATAGACATCTATGAATACAACAAGTACCTTCTTTCCTGGTTCAAGACAAAGCTTCTCAAGGTCTATTGCCTTTGACTCTCGTATACCTCTGTCCACAACTCTTGCAAGTTCGATAGCATTCTCGTCTGGAGGACCAGGCTCAAACGTAGGCGAGGCTAATGGAACAAGCTCAACGTTTACCGTTAAGACCCCTTCATTTGGAGTATCTGGAAAAGGTTCACCGACTTCAATTTTCACTCCCACCAAAACTTCGGTCTTGCCCAGAAACACTCGTGCAGAGCCTTCGGCTTTCTCAATGACACCCATCTCCACTTTGATTTCACGATGTTCCTTCAATTCTCGACCATCCAACCTTTTACCTTTGCTCATTAGCTGAGCGATCTGCTTCTGCTTAACACGTATAATCATTGACATTATTCTTCCACGTCCTCCTTTACAGCAACATACTTTGCCTTTAAAGATTCCTTCTGCAACTGATAGAGCTGCTTGCTACCATCGAGCGACAGACTGATGACCTTTTCGAACTCTTCAAGGGTCAATTGACCATCCATTTGAAAAAGTGTTATGGCGCCTAGATTTGGCATATATGCTAATGGAACGTCTGCCTCACCCTTCTTGTCTTCTTCATCTGTCAAGTCAAGCACAAGCTGACCTTCCACCTTTCCAGCAGCACAAGCCACCGTCAAATCTCGCATTGGAATACCTGCATCTGCCAAAGCTAAAGAGGCAACTGTTATGCCAGCACACCTTGTGCCACCATGGGCTTGAAGAACCTCTATGAAAAGGTCTATAGAAGTACGTGGATAGTATTCCAAAAAGATTGACGGTTCCAAAGCTTCTCTAATTACCTTTGAAAGTTCCACTTCCCTTCTAGAAGGAGCAGGTGACTTTCTCTCGTCCACCGAAAAAGGCGCCATATGGTATCGGCATCTCAGCAGAGAACGGTCGGGCAAAGCAAGATGTTTAGGATGCACCTCATGAGGGCCATAAACAGCCGCCAAAATTTTGTTTTTTCCTTGTTCTATGTAAGCCGAACCGTCTGCATTGCTGAGAACACCTATTTCTATTTTTATGGGTCTCAACTCGTCAAATTTCCTTCCATCTATTCTAACTCCATCTTTATCAATCATTCTTTCTTCTTTTTTAGGCATTCTTAGTTTCACCTTCCTTTTCCTTTTTCAACATTTCTGTAACCCGATCGGTTAGACCACTCGTGTGGGACTCGTTTTCTATTTTCCTTATAGCCATAAGTGCAAGCCGTTCATCTTCAGAATTCTTACCCCTTACAAGCACAATTCCATTTTGACCCAAAAAAATGTGGCATCCCGTCTCGTTTTTTATCATTGAAATCATTGAACCCTTCCTGCCAATGACCCGTGGAATCTTCGTGGGAATAATTTCTACTATTTGGCCATGCGTAATTTTTCCAAGACCAGGTTCTCTCACCGTTAAAAGAGGATCTCGAGTTCTGTCATACGATACTATATTAGCTATAAGTAGGTCTCCCACGTCATAGATGGATGAAAGTTCGTCTTTTTGAGGACGATAGGAACGTTCCATAACATCTGAGGCACGTAAAAGTGCTGGGTAGGGCGCGTTTATATCTACAATCCATCCTCCAATTGTTACATCTGTTACCTTTCCGATTACAGTGTCTCCAACTTTTGGAATGTAGAAAGCCTTCAAAGCAACAACAGTGACTTTTCGTTCGCCATATTCTACCATTCCAATACAAGTGGCGTACACTTTTTCATTTTCCTTGAATGTGTTTTCACCGGCGATGTAGTTTCCTTCAGCTAGTAGATCGCCGGGAGTTACAAGCTGTCTTTGCTCATAAAATGTAGGCATTTTTTCTATCACCTCTTATTTTCTTTCTAAAGCATTCTATTTTTTACACTCTTTTTGCTTCTGCATTTCCTTTTGTTAGTTCTCCAATTTTGTCTAGAAGGGGCCCGTAGAGGCCTGCTGGCATTTCGATTATGGAGAACCATGAGCCGTCTGCGCGCCATTCTTCGCGTTTTATGGTGCCATAACCCTTGACTGTTCCGTAAGCTTTTGCAGCGTATTCTGAAGGAATGTGCACTTGGACTTGGATTTGTTCTACTTTGAGGGGAAGAATTGGGCGTAGGAGTTTTATTACATCTTTCGCTTGTTCTTCGGTGTCTTTGAAGGGGTCTATGGAATAGTGGATTTGCTCCATTGCTTGTTCGATACGGAGAGGTGGGTGGGGTAAGTTGGTTTTGGGATCCACAGCTTGCCGTGTTATGAAGGCTATTATCTGTTTCCGTTTGTCGTTGGTTAGCTTTCTTCTCTGGTCGGTTGTCAGCTGCAGAGTTCCCTTTTTCAGTATTGTCTCTGCAATTTTTCGTGTGTCTGTGGTATTGAAAGCAGCTTTGAGTTTATCTTCTCCTGCCTTTGTTCCTTTGTTGGCATCAGTGAATATTGTGTCGGTGACTAAAACTTCAGAAATGGATGTGGTTTTACCCATAGTGTAGTTTAAGGCAGGTTCTGGTTTAACTAGGATTTCGAAGTGTTCACCGTCGCGGGTCATGCGCGCAACGGTATAGCGTTCGCTCATTGTTCTTTTTCACTCTTACTCGATGGCCTTCAAGCGTTTCTCGACTTCTTCGTCTGACATAACGTAGTAGGTCTTTGTGGCAGTAGGAATTCTGCTGATTTTTACTCTTATCTGTTCTTCTCGAGCTTGAAGAGTTTTTTTGAGACTTTTGATTGCCAGATTTGTGGCTTCTTCTAAATTAATGTCTTCGCGGTATTCAGCTTTTAGAATGCCTTCCACTGTTTCTCTTCCAATGCCTACGGTGACTGCCTTGTAGGCTCTGTAGGTTCCGCTGGGATCTGTGGAGAAGAGGCGATTTCCTGTTTTGTCGATGCCGCCGAAAATTATTGAAACTCCGAAGGGACGCACTCCAGCGTGTTGGGTGTAAAGTTGTTTTATGTCGCCTATGCGTTTTGAGAGTATTTCAACGTCTATAGGTTCGTCGTACATAAGTCTGTTGCTTTGGCAGTATACTCGTGCTTGGTCGATTAGAATACGTGCATCTGAGCCCAAACCAACTACTGCTGCACCTATGTGGCTATCTACTGGAAATAGTTTCCATGTAAAGTCTGAGTCTTGTAGTTTTGATTCAAGTTTTTCTTCTGCACCCAAAACTATGCCTTCGTGGCAAACTAATCCTAGTATGGTTGCTCCTCGGTTTACCGTTTCGAGGGCGTATTCTACTTGAAACAAGCGGCCGTCTGGGGAGAATACAGTTATGGCTCGATCGTATGCTCCTGGGGCCGCAAATATTGACAATTACATTCACCTCTCGCAGACATTACTCATTTGCTTGACATGAATCAGCAAGCTACACTAAAAACCTTTTCGTTAAAGTTCCTGACTTGGGTACATTAGAATTTTGACTCGGATTCTGAATATATAAGGTTACTCCTAATTCAGACTGCACTTTCAAAGACATAGGAGACGGTATATCAGAAGAAAAACTGAAAGAACAGAAACAGGCTGAAAAGATGACTGAAGAACAAGTGGCAGAAATGGATCGCGACTAGGATACGCAAACTAGAAACTGATCGTTGCAAATAGTTTGCATCCACATCTTTAAAATTTTGTGAATTTATGGCAAGGCTTATTTCTGTTTACTTCATCGTTTACTAATTGGTGCCATGTTTTGGGAGTTAACCTCAAGGACCTAGTACCTAAAACCCAAATCAATCTGCAAGACCTCGCCGGCAAATCCGTAGCCATTGACGCCTACAATGCTCTCTACCAGTTCTTAGCCATCATCCGGCAGCCAGATGGCACGCCGTTAAGGGACAGCACTGGGAGAATTACTAGTCATCTCAGTGGGCTTCTTTATCGCACTTCAAACTTAGTCGAAATGGGTACGAAAGTAGCCTACGTTTTCGATGGCACCCCGCCAGCTTTGAAAGAAATTGAGATTAAACGACGAGTGAAGACAAAAGAAGAAGCCACAATCAAATATGAGAAGGCATTAGCAGAGGGTAAAATGGAAGAAGCTCGCACTTATGCTCAAGCCACATCCCGTCTAAAAAACTACATGAAAGAGGACAGTAAACAACTCTTAATGCTTATGGGCATTCCGTGGATTCAGGCACCAAGCGAAGGAGAAGCCCAAGCTGCATACATGACCAAAAAAGGGGTCACAAACTTCTGCGCCAGCCAAGACTACGATTCACTTCTTTTTGGCGCTCCAATCCTAATTCGCAACGTAACAATAAGCGGCAGACGCAAACTTCCTCGAAAACCAGTGTATGTAGACGTGATTCCTGAGATTGTAGAACTAGACAAGGTCTTAACCGAGCTAGACATAACCTATGAACAGCTGGTGGAAATAGGCATCCTTGTCGGAACTGACTACAACGCAGAAGGAATAAAGGGCATCGGCCCAAAAACAGCCTTAAAACTAGTGAAAGAACATGGCAGCCTAGACGAATTGTTGCAAACATCATTAAAGAATGCAGAGTTTCCAGTAGACCCTCAACGAATAAAGAATATATTTCTCCATCCTAGGGTCACAGACAGCTACAGCTTAAAGTGGCGTGAGCCTGACGTTGCAGGTGTTATGGGTTTTCTCTGTCGAGAACGAGACTTTGCAGAAGACAGGGTAAGAAAAGCTTTGGAAAAAATGAGTAAAGGAATAAAAAAAGAAAAGGCCAAAACTACACTAGACGCATTCTTCGGATGACTGTCTTATACGTTGTGACCGAAACGTCCAGTCAAAGGCACAAAGGCCACTCCACCTAAATTTTCCTTAACTAAACTGCTATCAGACATCCTACGTATGCAAATTAAAGACTGAAACAAGTGAACACTACCAACCGGAATAACCAAAATCCCTCCCGATTTGAGCTGTTCAGTGAGTGAAGGAGGAACTTCTGGAGCTGCTGCAGTCACTAAAATACGGTCGTAAGGACTCTGTTCGGAATAGCCCAAAGAACCGTCGCCATGAACAACCGTCACACGGTCACCAAATCCATGCCGCATAACGTTATCCCTAGCAAGCTGCGCCAACTCAGCCACAATTTCCACAGTGTAAACATGCCCCTTTTCTGACCTTGGAGTATCTTTGGGTGCTACGATCTCTGCGATTGTGGCAGCATGCCACCCACAGCCCGCACCCACCTCCAAAACATGATGCCCTATTTCCAACTCTAAAGCTTCATTCATAATCGCTACCATATGGGGAGCACTGACTGTTTGTCCCCTACCAATGGGTAACGGCGCATCCACTGTTGCATAATCACTTGAACGTTCAGGCAAAAAGAGAACACGAGGCACTTGCTTCATAGCACGAATGACATTTATGGATTGAAGAACTCCTTCTCTAACAAGACTATCAACAAGTAGATCCCAGGCCTCTGTTTCCCTCTTCATCTTCAGCAGCACCTTTCACTCTACAATACTGCAAGGTTCCTTAAGAACTTACAATCAAAGAGGGAAAGCGTTATTTTACAGTTACTGACTTGGCTAAATTACGAGGCATGTCAGGGTCACATCCACGCTCAAGGGCCATGTAATATGCGAAGAGCTGAAGGGGAACCACATAGGGCATAGGTGATAAAACCTCAGGAATACCTTTGGTAATTTCAATATAATCATCAACCAATTCCATTATCTCTTCGTCACCTTCCTCACAAATAGCAATAACAGAAGCACTGCGCGCTTTCATCTCCATGATATTTCCTACCAAGGTTCTCCGTGTTTCATCGGGCGGACAGACGAAAATTACTGGAAACCCCTGTTCAACGAGGCTGATCGGTCCATGTTTGCTCTCGCCAGCGGGAAAGGCAATGGACGGCATGTACGCAATCTCCATGAGTTTCAAACGTCCTTCCAAAGCGGTTGCGTAGCTTATTCCCCTTCCCAAAAAGAAAAAGCATTCTCTATTTTTGTATTTTTTAGCTAACGCCTGAACCTTCTCTGCCTGCGTCTCCACTATCCTCTCCACAATTTCTGGAATTTCTTCTATCTTTTCATCCAAAAGGTCAATTTCTTCTTGGGATATTTTTCCTCGTTTCTTGGCTAATCGTATGGCTAATTGTGAAAGCACTGAAAGTTGCGAAGTAAAGGTTTTTGTTGCTGCTACGCCGATTTCAGGGCCTGATTGTTGACCTATGTAAACTCTGGAGATGCGAGTCAAAGTTGAACCTACTATATTTGTCAATCCCAGGATTGTAGCGGCTCTTTGTCTCGCGGTTTCCACCGCAGCTAGCGTATCAGCTGTTTCGCCTGACTGACTGACTGCCAGAATGGTGCTGTCAATGTTAACGGATTTACCATGTTGCTCAGTAAACTCTGAAGCTATTACTGGGTGCGTTGCTAAGAATGAGAGTTTTGAGAACATATAGGATGCTGCTAGACAAGCATGATAGGAGGTACCGCAGGCTACCATAATTACTTCACGAGCTCTGTCCAAAAATGTGGTCAACAATTCCAGATATTTTTCTTGCAGTCGCAATGTGTCGCGAAGACAACGTGGTTGTTCATGGATTTCCTTCAACATGAAATGCGGATACCCTTGTTTTTCGGCCATTTCAGGCGTCCAGTCAACAAGCTTCGGTTTGCGGAACACAGTGCGACCATCAACAAGTTTCTTTATTTCGAGGCTTTTTTCGCTCAGTATCACTAGCTCCCCATTTTCTATGTAGATAACTTTGTTAGTTAAAGGCAGAAACGCGGGAATATCCGAAGCGAAATAGTAAGCATCGTCAGCGATGCCTAAAACAAGGGGGCTTTCGTTACGGGCACAAATGATTTTGTCAGGTTCTTGAGTTGAAACTACTGCGATTGCATAGGAACCTTGGAGACGACCAACAGCACCCATCACTGCCTGCGCAAGGCCTGAAGAGGCAGCAACTTCTTTAGACATGAGTTTTTTCGTTTTAAGGTTCTCCTCTATAAGATGGGCTATTACCTCAGTGTCGGTTTTCGACCTGAAAACATGTCTCTTGTCTTCTAATTCTCTTTTAAGTTCGGCAAAATTTTCGATTATACCATTATGAACAACCGCAATTCTGGGTGGGTCTGTACAGCCAAATTGGGGGTGAGCGTTAACTTGCAAGGGCGCTCCATGGGTAGCCCAACGAGTATGTCCCACGCCAATTCTTCCAGGCAAATCGTCAAGGTTCCGCATTGCATGAACGTCATCAATTTTCCCTGCGTCTTTCTTTATGAAAAGCCTCTCGTCTTCTATTGTTGCTTCACCCACCGAATCGTAACCACGATATTCAAGGCGTTTCAGAGCATCGTGAATTAGCGGTGCTGCACTACCTTTTTTTAGAATGCAACCGAATATACCACACATTAGCTTTTTGCCTCATTAAGCCGTTTGAACAGTTTGAAACTATGATTTAGTAAGAAGGAGAACTCTATAAGGATTTTTAACAAAAATATCATAGTTTTAAAAGTTTTTTCAAATGAGAATTAATATTTGTAACTCTTATGAGAATATACTTTTATAGATTTTTTATTACTGGTTCGCTCATATCATCAAGTCGAAGCATTATTCTGCTTAAACCGCACCCCTTGTTTCACAGTCTCAATAGTTCTACTCAGTTGAGCTAGGTTACTGAAGAGCAAGCCCAATCTGAAAGAGCTAGTAAACATCTTCGCAACTTCTGAAAACAGTCGTTTTGGATCAAAATAAAATGCTTTGAAATATTCAAAAATCATCGAACTTATCTCGTCAAAAGGAACGGCAGTGGGAACAACTTGAGAAACAAAAACACCTTCTTCCCAATGCTTATCCTCATCAATAAATCCTCGCGCAACAAGCTCATTCCATAGCGGAGACCCAACAGGCGCACCAAGAATATTAAACGAGGGAACGTTGATGTTGATTTTTTGAGCGAAACTCAAAGTGTTATGGATTTCTTTGCGAGTCTCGTCTGGCGCTCCAACAATAAAAGATCCTACGATTATGTCGATCCCTGCTTTTTGGGCGTTACGAGTGGCGATTCTTGACTGCTCAGGAGTTATACGTTTTTTGTAGTAGTCTAGAATTCGCTGATTTGCGCTTTCAATTCCAAAATATAATGTTCTACAGCCAGCCTTAACCATATCTCTAAAAGTGTCATAACCGCAGTTGTCAACTCTTGAATCGCAGAACCATTCGACGTTCAATTTTCTCTTCCTCAGCGCGCGACAAAATTTAACTACTCGCCGCGGATTGAGAGTAAAATTATCATCAACAAACAAAAACTGCCTATACCCTTCACTATAAAGAGACTCAAGTTCCTGAATGATATTTTCAACCGAACGTGGTCTCCACACTCCCCTAGCAAATTTTCGGCAAGCACAAAAAGTGCATTGAAAGGGGCAGCCGCGAGAAGAAAGAAGGGAAGTAAATCTTTTGGTAGCAGTTTTTACTCCAAAAATTCTAGAAGCATATTCGCAATCTACTAACCGGCGATCTGGAAAAGGAAGAAAATCCACATCCTTTATAAGCGGTCTCTCAGGAGTTGCAACAATTTTGCCTTTGCCGTCTCTGTATGTAATTCCCTCAACTTTCTTTAGACTCTCGCCCTTCTGCAAGGATCTAGTTAGTTCGAGGCTTGCGTGTTCTCCCTCCCCCCTTACAATGATGTCAATATCAGAATATTTTTTCAAAATTCTCTCTGTATTGAAGGTGGGGTGATAATTGCCAAAAACCACACAGAGGTTCGGGTTCTCCCTCTTCGCAAGCCTAGCAATTGTCCCTGCCTCTCTAGAAGAGCTGCCTAAGACCGAAAGCCCTAGAATATCAGGGTTCTCCTTCTTTACCCAACCTACAGCCTGCGTTGTAGAGAAGCCCTTAGCCGCTTGGTCTAGAACAGAAACCTCAAAACCCGCATTTTCCAAAACCGTTGCACAATATAGTATGCCTAGGGGAGGCCATGCGTTAGAACACATTTCCAAGGCATCCTCTGAAAGCTTTGGTTGGATAAACGAGAACTTCATGGCTATTGGCCTCTCTTTAATCCCTTTTGGGGTTTCTCCAATATGAATTTTGAGAAGAAAATAGCCAAGGCTTTTTTCGTCAAGCGTTGAAATGTTGTTTTTACGCTGCTATAGATTTGTTTTTGAATCTCGATTTAAAGCATTAATAAAATATTTATAACGGAACTCGTTTATGCTCAGAAGAAGACCATTGGATAAGAAACTACTCGTTAACAAAGAAGGAAAACAGCGAGAAATTAAAGAAATCGCCATCTACGAGCACCCGGAAAAACTAAGACTTATTCTAAACAAGCTTACATGGAGAATACTTCTAATGCTCAGCGAAAGAGAAATGTATCCTATGGAA
>Ga0209635_10000605_pt1 | contig 25053 bp, 22 predicted proteins | sample DeeMarSWOR230_32_FD_187463 | JGI IMG/M metagenome (GOLD analysis project Ga0209635, IMG submission 187463) | Marine sediment microbial communities from White Oak River estuary, North Carolina - WOR-2-30_32 (SPAdes) (version 2) | ecosystem: Environmental > Aquatic > Marine > Intertidal zone >...
GGTGAAGCAGAGCCGATAGCTGCTCCGATTTTGTCTATTCCTGTGTACCAGATTAAGACTACTAGTAGCAGGATGCCGATGGCAAGAGACGCGCCGATTCTAATTTTGTTTTTTCTGTTTGAATTCAAGGCATCCACCTTGCCTCAAGATTAGCTGATGGAAAATTAAAGGGTTGCTCCAATTGGACTTTTTTTGCTTAGGAAACTGGTGCTGCATTAGTTGGGGTTAGAAGACACGTTTTTATGCTTTACCAGCGGCACAAAAAACTGCAGCCTCAACGCTGTGCGTTTTGAAAATGAGCTTGTGAGGAAGCAAAAACGAACTTGCAAATCATGCTATAATTAACATGCTTGCCCAACTTAATCGTATTTGGATTCTTTCTGTAATGCGTATCGAGCGGCTTCTAAGATTAAAGTGTTGGCAATATTGCCACGGTGAAGGTATGAAACGTAATGTCCAATTTCATTTATACCCTCATAGTAACCATTTATGGGATAGGGGAGAGCATCTTCAATCCAGATAATCATCTTTCGAGCGTAATCTGTATTGAAAAGAGCCAAGAAACTATAAGCTACTTTATTATAAACAATGTAAGGAGGAGGATAATAAACGGTTTGCGATATGTCCGTTATATTCCATGGTGAACCATTAGGTGCAACCACCCACTGATACAGGTGAACACCCCTGTATCCTTCACTCGGAGCCATAAATAGACCAGTTGAATTATAATATACTTCACAAGCAAAATATACCTGAGTCATTAAACCCATTAATCTAGGGCTATCGCTATCATCAAGTTCAAAAACTGCGCAAAGCAGAGGCTCATTACAAATTGAAGCATTAGGCAAAGAAACCCCATAGGTCGTTATATTTTGAGAGTTAAGAATGTTACTTAAGATAGTACTAGGAACAGCTCCAAGTTGTTGAGGCCAAAAACTTGCAAACCCGCTACAAAAATAGTAATCATAAATGCTTTTTGAACCGACATAATTTAAAATGCTAGCTACTAACGCAGTATAGTTGGATCTTCCATTAAGAACAAGGCTATTTATACGCGGCGCAAAAGCATTGTTGAATTTTCTAAGATTGTTGAGAGCAACAAATAGTCTTCCTGTGTCAGTTATATCAACGATGTTTGTAGAGGCATTTGATATTGGGTAATACTCGTTTCCAGTTGTTGCATCATAGAATTGAAACGGGTAACCATATGCGTTAAGCGGCCTATTTTCCAAGAATGTTAGCACTTTATTGAATCTGGCATAAGATCCCCAGGTTCCATTAATATCAATCAAGCCTATTTCTTGCGCAGCAATGATAGCTTGGATGTAAGAACCTAAATCCCAATCAGTAAAACCGCTAAAACTTAAACTTGCAGCCCATGGAAGCCCAGTATTAGGATCAACACCTACGTTGGGTCTATAATATGCCCATGCATATGTCGCCACCTGCATCCAAACAGTACTGTTGATAGATTGGGCAGACTTTATGAAGCCAGGATTCTTCGGAAGAGTTTGTATAACAGATTGAACAACACTAGCCAAGGCATCTTTGATAGACTCTTCTTCTGGTGCTTGGGTCGTATTTGAAGGTTCGGGTGGGTGACTTGTTGGGTTATCAGTGCTTTGTGGAATTATATTAGGTTGGGTAACGCTTTTTTCTAGCAAGGGTGCAAAAACAGAAATCAGTATAGCCGCTAAAATCACAATTACTATTAGGTATTTTACCTTCTTGCTTATCTGCAAATGTTCCAGCTTGAAAAAACGTTGTTTGCCTTTTTCTTTTATGGGAGTTTGTAATGAAACAAAAACGAAGACTGGAAAAAAACGATTTTTCTTGTAGTTTACCAACAATCGTCCCCTCAGGACAAATTATCTATTTTAAGCAAGTGTTAATTTCCCTCTCCATATACCCCTTCACCCTTTCAGCAATCATAGTAAATAAATAAGCACCTTCTTATTTATTATTCTGGTAAGAAAATTTCAGCTATACTACATACAGAGAAGTCTAGCTGAAATTCAATTTTGAGTTATAAACCGCTTTCAACCGTTTTACTTCAAACCCTTCTAGCTCGCGCATTTTCCATAGAAGAGGTGATAATGACTCTCGAATTAAGATTATCCGTTCACAAGACTTTTTTTGTTCCAAGTAGCTCTGTTTAAAGGTGGAAAATATGGGCTTAAAGCGCATACTTAGTGGGAAAGGATTTACTCGTTTAGTTATGATAAGCTGGATTGTATGCGCAGTTTCTATTCTTGTTGTTTTTAAAAATATGGAATATATAGTTCATGGACAACTTTATTATTATGGTTTAGTCTTCAGCCCCGATTGGGCCGATTCTTATAGGGTTTTCACTTGGTTGCTTTTTCTTTGTTTAGGTTTGCCGATGGCTTTAAGTGGTGTTGCTTTGGTTTCAAGCTTCTTTAAAGTCGAGGAAGTTCCAAAAAAAGAGGATTTAGTTCCACAAAGGATAGGGCCACCACGAGGGGTCGTTAAAGTGGAGTCTCCTCAAATCGCTAAGGAGATACCTGTGAGAGTTGAAAACAGTAATAGCATAAGTAATGGTGGTGGAATTTCCTGCCCTAATTGCCACAAGGTCTTTGGCAGAGCTCTGGTTATGCTAGATTTTCGCGGTGGAAAGAACCGAATGGTCAGCGTTTGCCCCTACTGTAATACTATCTTGGGATATACGGGCGAAGAAAAAGTCGTAAATGAACGTTTTCATGTGGCGACACCCGACAAAAAAATTATTCAGTAAAAAGTTTTCTAATCGGTTGCAAGGATTAGCACTTTGATTACTTAGTTTTTTTCACAGAATTAAATTCTGTTTATCGCTGTTTCAAAGTTTATTACAATCAAGAGACGGAATACAATTTTGCTGTGCGACTCTCGATCAGGTTGATGTAGGGAATTTCACTTATTCCCATTCCCATCCTTTTCGAAGGGTTTGCTTATTGTTCTCTCGGAGTTTAGAGCATGATGTATTTTTTCGGACCAGACTTCAATTTTATTAACGATTTAATAAGCGAACAGTTTGCTTGTAGACAATGTTTAATAATCCCAAAAGAGTTTTTAAAGAACGCGCTTAATTCGCGATTTTTAAAATTTAGCTATAACAGGGCCAGAGTTTTTCTTTTTTAATCTTTTTCTTTTAAAACAGATATAGGGAGCTCGACCGAGGATATCATAATAATGGCTGCGATAATCAGGATTACGCTTATTCTAGACAGCAGAAAGTACGGTTGAAGCCATCCCTGATCCAAAATTAAGCCGAAGTAGTACAAAGTGCCATTAACCATCTGGTCAATATAATAAATTAAAACTAAGACGATAAATAGCAAAGTGTCTACCAGAATAACAAAGCCAATTCGAACTTTAGACATCGCTTCCCTAAACAGTTTTTCTTAAACCATTTAATAAATTTTTTTATTTTTTTGAAATAAGGCGGAGTCAACAACAGCTTTTTTCGACAATATATTATGCTTCTGCAGTTATCATTTTCAACAGCCAACACCGGGGAAAAGCGAAAGAAAAAATGCAGAATGGATACCAATATAACATTCTGTTTTTTTTGGATTTATACTTAATCTGTGAAAATAGTAATTTTGGCTATTGAGTGGCAAAAAAGCTTTAACGCCCAATACATACAAAATAGAGCGCGGATAAACATGAGTTACACAGATGATTCGCTGGAAACGATCTTAGACAATATTTTAAGGGAATATGCAAGCAACGGCATGAAATTAAAGGATTCCGCTTTGAATGAGGAAATAAGCGCGCTGATAAAAGCAAAATTAGCTGATGTTCTTCTTGAAAGGCTGAAATCAAGAGTCTTGGAAAAATTAGAGGCGAGCAAGAAAATCGAAAATCAGTTTGAAGCTGCTGTTTTCATAACGTGGAAAAAACCGTTCGATTTATTGGATTTGCTTTTGTATATTTGCCTTGAAGTTGCTAGCGAGTTTAGTTTAGAACATGGAAGTGAAACCTTTTCAAAACCCAGTTACATTCAGGCGGCTTTGGCGAGGCAGCAGGCGAATGCTTGTTTAGTTTTTAATGAAATAATTCATCTTCTTAAAAGTGGATTTCCCAGCGGGGCTCATTCGCATTGGCGAACGTTGCATGAAATAGCCTGTGTATCTTACTTTATTTCTAAGCATGGAAAAGACATGGCGAAGAGGTTTCTTGATTATGAGGCAGTTGAGAGTTATTTTCAAGCGGAGGCGATTCTTGAGCACGAAAAGAAAATGGACTGTAAATTGCTGTCAAAAAGCGATTTCAATGCAGTGAAGAAAAAGGTTGATGAGATGAGGAAAACCTACGGGTCCGAATTTGTAAGAAAGGCTAATTACCCGTATGGTTGGGTGCCCAGTACTCTTCTAAAAACATGGTCACTCGAAAAAATTGAGAAGGAAGTAGAACTTGATTTGCTTAGACCTTATTACGATTTGGCTAGCTACAACGATTATGGAGGTCCAAAAGGGCTTATATTCAGACTCGGAACCATGAGTAGAGAGGCTCAAAATGTGGATGTCCCTATTGGACCTAGCAATTATGGATTGGCGGATCCGGGTAAAAGTGCGGCTATTTCGTTGGGACAAATTACAGCTTGTCTTTTGCAATTCAAATCCACCGTTAAGAGCTTAATAATTGTTGAAGCGTTGCGCAATTTAGTTGCCGAAATCTGCGATGCTTTCTGTAAAATACAAGCAGAGTTTAGCAAAGATACAAAAACCTAGTATCTTTATCAACTGAAATATTCTGACATCGATACTTCACGTTCTACCAGTTTATGCACGAGTCGCTTGTTGTATTTCATCCTCGTGTGTGCCGGTGCGTGTGCTTAAATAGGCGGGTGATACGCAAAGCAGGAAAGCCCCAAAGATGTAACCTAGTATTGCTCCTGAGGAAAGAAATGGCAAACGCGCTAGCTTTATAAAAGCAAGTTTCCATTGTTTTTTAGAAAAAGTTCTTTCGATAGGTTAGTTCCACCTGGGTTTATTGCCTCAAATATTTTGTTGGATATTCCATTTTTTGTAATATGTCGGTTTTAAGAATTATAATATTATATATTAATACATTGGATACTCAGGGATGAGAATGCTAAACGCACAGGAAAATGAGTTACCTAAAGAAAACCAAGATAGTAACTTGAACAAATTGGATGATTTAGAAAAATTGGAAAAAGAGGAAGAGTCACTGATTCAAGAAAAAAAGGACCTTATGGAAGCAGAAGAGCAGCTTTGGCATAGAATTACCGTTGAAATTGAAAACAGAAGACAAAGAAATTTGGAACTGAAACAAGAAGTCGAACAACTGCGACGGAAATGTGAAGAGCTTACAAGAGTCCTGAACCAAAGTGTCATCAGTCAACTGTCCGAAGAAACTTGAGTGCTCAGTTTCTCCGGATAGATTTTCTTAGGTTTTTTCCTTTTTGTGTTTAGTGCGTTCTCTAGCTTTTTGTGAATCTCCCCTAAAAAATGTATTTAATCTTTTGAATTTTGTGGTTCTAAGCGATATTCTTAAATCTTACGATTTAATATTAATACTGAATTGGGTAAACATGATGTTAAAGAAAAGCAATATCCTTAATAGAAAATTAATGCTGTTTCTACTCTTGTCCTTTATTGCATTTATTAGCGTTTCCCAAATTGCGAAAGGTGCTGAAATCACCTCTGCAACCTCAGACAAGGAAACTTATCTTGCAGGCCAGACAGGCTACATTTCAGTTGTTATATACAACGACAAAAGTGCAAACATCACAGTCACCGAACTGAGCGGCACCATTGACTACTATTACGGAGACGGCACGGTCTACATCCAGAAGTTCTTCACAAGCGCAGACTTGCCAGAAGAAATTGAACCTGGACAAACAGAGACCTATCAAGTGCCGATTAGCCTGCCCACTAACATTGCGCCAGGATACGTTAATTTGATGGTCAGGGCAAGCACGAACCTATGGGTTAACGAGACCGGGCGGTGGATTTTCTCTGACAGCCCAAGCTATCAGGTGAAACTTTTTGTTGAGTCCCCCTACAAACAATCGTATGAAAACTCTCAGAAACAGCTCCAAGATTCTGAGGAACAACTTCAGAGCTCCTTGGAGCAACTTGAGGGACAAGAAACAGCAAACCGGAATCTCAGTGTAACTGCAATTGTGCTTGGCGTAACATCGTTAACTTTTGGAGCAATTGCCGCCTTTCTCATGTTCATGCTCAGGAGAGCTAGACCCATCGCACAGCCACCTTAATAACTCGGGTTCGGTAACAGCTGTGTGTACTTCTCCAAAAATGCAAATTGGATAAGTAATATTTACTCTACTTAAACAACTCCTAAATACGCTTTTTGAGCAACTTAATACAAGATTAAAGGCGCTAAAGTGATGCATAAGAAAAACGAAGAACAGAAGAATAAAGAAAGCTACTGCTGCCCAAATCCTAATTGTAATAGCGTCTTTTACCGACCTAAAATAATAAAACACTACGTATGCCCCACATGCCAAACACTTGTTAAAATGGATACAGCAATAGGCAAAACAAAAACGAAAAAGCATAGACCAACAGAAGAAGACATCAAAAGAAAGGAAACAGAACGAATAGAGGCAGAACGAAAAGCGGAACTCCTAGAGGCAGAACTACTAGAAGCGGAACAAAAAATAGAGCAACTGGAGGTAGAACGACTAGAAGCACAGCGAAAGGTAGAACAAATAGAGGCAGAACAACTAAAAGCAAAACGGCTTGAAGCAAAACGACTAAAGGCACAACGGAAACTAGAACGAATGGAAGCAGAGCGAATAGCAGCAGAGCGACTAGAGGCGGAACGATTGGAGGCTAGACGGTTGGAAGCAGAACAAAAAGCGGAACGACTAGCAGCAGACCTCCTAGAATCAGAACGAAAGGCAAAGCGATTAAAGTCAGATTTAGTAGAGGCAGAACGAAAAGCGGAGTGGTTAGAGTCAGAACTAAAGGCAGAACGATTGGAGGCACAAAGAAATACAGAGCGTCTAGAGGCAGAGCGACTAGAGGCGGAACGATTGGAGGCTAGACGGTTGGAAGCAGAACAAAAAGCGGAACGACTTGAGGCAGAATTGTTAGAGGCAGAGGGAAAAGCAAGGCAACTAGAAGTAGAACTAGTGGAATCAGAAAGAATGGCAAAGCGATTACAGTCAGAACTAAAAGTAGAGCAGTTAGAAGCAAAGCAACTAGAGGCAGAGCGTTTAGAAACGCAACGAAAGGTGAAACGAATAGAGGCAGAACAACTAAAAGCAAAACGGCTTGAAGCAAAACAACCAGAGGCAGAACGATTGGAAGCACAAAGATTTGAGGCGCAACGAGAGGTAGAACGACTACAAGGAGAAAGGAAGGAAACAGAAAAGCAACAACAGTTTAAAAGTGAAGCGCCAAAACCGATTGAGCTGTCTAAAACTGAGCAGTCGGCAGCAAGTGCAGAGGAGGTAAACACGTCATCCGATTCTGGTTGCAAACAATATTTTGGTTACCTCCATGAACGCGAAAAAGGAGAAGAAATACCTGCTGAATGCTTAGAATGCCCCAAATCCATAGATTGTATGCTGTCTAACTATTACAAATCAAAAGAACCCGTAAAAGAAATCAAGAAATGGTATTCTACAAAAAACTTACTGTGATGAAATCAAAGCTAACTTTTCAATTGGTGGCATCCCAAAAAATAAGTGGAAGAGGCTGCTAAAGAGGTGACAAAAGTCTATGGTTATTTCAATAATCATTTTCATGGGTATGCTTTGGAAAATTGTCTATATCTGATTGAAAAGGCTTGGTTTATTTTCAGATGTACAAGAGCGAGCCAAAGAAAAGATTATGAACAAGCAGTCAAATCTTGGTTCCTTTTTTGATTAGTATTGCTTGAGTTTTTTGGTATTCCACGCTGGCTTCTCTGTCTTGACCTTATTGTGCAAACTTCTGCATTCTAGTCAATTTAGTAATTGCGCATTCGTCCTCAGCCCACCACATGCACCTTTCGACCTGACACCCAAATGACATTCCATCTTTATACATCAGTGGGCATCTTCTTGTTTTTTGCTTTATGCCATCATCATAATAAATTTCAATCGTTCTCTTCAGACGGATTGATGCTCCGTTAAGCGCATTACCATTCAGAGTGTCAATAACACCTTCAACGCGCAGCAAATCAGTCAATGTTACTACTCCGACAAGCTGACCGTTCTCAGCCACTGGCAATTTTTTAATGTTCCACTTGAGCATAGCTTTAGCCGCATCCCCAGCCGGCGTAGAAGGGGAGGCGGTAATCAAAGGCTTTGACATTACATCAGGAGCATTCAAATTTTTTGGAGCTATTCCTTTGGACACAACTCGCTTCATAATGTCCCTTTCAGTTACTATGCCCACAGGTTGTTTTTCATTAACAATTATGACGCAGCCGATTTGATGTTTGTTCATGAGCACTGCTATGTCTTGTACTGTATCCTCTAATCCAACGGTTTTAACATTCTCAATCATTATATTTTTCAGTTCTTGTGACATTCTTGCCAACTTATCCTCCCAACAGTTTGTTATGCCAGTAATCTAAGTTTTGTGAAGTAACAATTCTTACTAGAAATTTAGAAAAATTTTTGAAAATAACTGCAAAATATTCAGGAAACACAAACTCTAGCACTAAAAGCTTCCTTCGAACAAATCCTAGTGATCTTTGCCTGTAAGGGTGTGGGGGTGGGATTGGAACTTTAGTTTAAGTGGAGAAATTTCCCGCGCAATCCCTTTTTTTGGTTAAGGGTTAACATTCCCTCTGACCAGCCATCCTCATATTGCTAAAAATCAAAGTCTTGAATTTTGTGAGAATTGGACGCAAAAACTAAACAATAGTAAAAAAGTGAACATGAAGTATGACTGAAGTGGAGTTTTCTTGAAGATAGATCCTAATAAGGGCTCTTTTATGCGGTTAATTCAGGGCGATTGCTGAGACAACTAGGATAAAGCCAAGTTTTCTGCTTTTATAGTAAGGTTAAGTAATGTGATTTTCCAATTTACTTTGTATATGTCGGAAAATCAGGAAATTAGAGGCAACACGCTAAAGGTCTACTTGTACTTGCTTAAACATGGACCATCTGAACTTAGAGATATTCAGCGTGCACTTGACCTCTCTTCAGCTTCACTCGCTTCTTATCATTTGGGAAAACTTTTGGAAACGGGCTTTGCTAAGCAGGATGAGTACGGAAAGTATTCTGCAGTGAAGGAGGCTTCCGATAGGATTCTTGAGGGTTACTCGAAAATAGGGCCTGCTGTGGTGCCGCAGTTGTTCTTCTTTTCTTTGCTTTTCACCATTCTCGTAGTTTTCTTCTCGGTGGGGACTTGGAGCGGGTTGGGCTTTATTCCATATTTGATTGGCATAAGCTTTGCGATGCTTGCTGTGCTATGGTTCGAGACTATTAGGCTTTGGCGTAAACTAGCTGTGTGATTGGAGTTATTCGCCTGATTTTATGATTAAAGGCTTTTTAATGAGCCTTCAAATGCTTTTAATGAACTTTAAAATGTGTAGATTTTAATAGCACTCTACTTTTCCCATTGACTAGAGGAAGGAAAAATGTATAGAAGATGGTCTTTTAAATACGGTTTAGCTGCAGTCATCGTTGCGACCGCCATCATCGTGGTCTCTTTGTTTGCAAACTCGACCAACACCACGAATGTTGTGCCAACAGTTCCAACAGTTGAAGGAGCTACTTTTGCTGTTTTGTTGACTGATCCGCCAACGGTACCTGCGGGAACTACACAACTCAATTTGACGTACACTGATGTCTTGCTTCACGTGATTTATCCGAATGGTACTTATGAATGGCTTACAGTTGGCGCAGAAGGTACTGTGAACTTGTTCTCGCTTGTCAACATGACCCAGACACTCGCCACTATCACAATACCACTCAATTCAACAGTAGATAAGGTTCAGTTTACGATAGCCAATGTTACCGCTGTTATCAATGAAGAAACGTACAATGTGACTTCGTTGTCTGATACGTTTGTTGTCAAAGTTGCGAACGGCGCCGTCAACAAAACGCTTTCTGGCGTGCTGATAGACTTTAACCCGACGCTTGTTCAAATACAGGCAACAGATGAAAACGACGTAATAGTGTACTATTATGTGCTTGTTCCCAGCGCGAATGCAATTATCGTCAATGACCTGAAGTCGGCGCATCTTAAAGTGGGGACTATTATCGAGATTGGCGAATATAACAGAGTAAGACTTGTGCGTGTCAAAGAGGACTTTTCAAAGAACCTGACGATTGTTTCGGCTACGCTTACAGTAAACGGCAACACTACGGGACTTTCGGTGACTATAAAGAATGAGGGAGAAGTAGCATTTAGAATCTTTGGGCTCACGTTGCATGGCGAGTTTAACACAACACAGACGTGGGATGTTAAGCCATTCGGATACCGTTGGCACAGAATGCACAGAGTAAGAAGCCATCCTGAGACGATTCCTTTCAAACTGAACGGAACAACGCTGGTTCCGCTGCACGGAATTTTCTGGAAGCCGACTGAATTTGGTAAACCATTTTCATCGTTGACCATAAATCCTGGTGAAAGTGTCACGTTGAATTTCAATGATGTTATCGCACTCTATACTGGCTGGAGACAAGACCAAAATCCACTGTTCACCATAACCCCGATAGTTGACGACAACTACACGCTACGACTTATGGGTGAAGGATTCCAAACCTTCACAGTCAAGGCAACTTCTTTACCTTGACACCCCTCTTCCTTTTTTTACCCAGCACGATTTTTTCAGTTTTCCGCTCCAAACGACGGACTAGGATGAGTACTAGACCTATTCCTAAGCAGAAATGATTAAATTGTAATCCCAAAACCCAAATTCTCAAAAACTTTCTCTCACTCATAAATATTCTCTCTCACAAATGCACCCTCGTACATCACACACACGTAGAAAGTATTGCGCGTATAGCGTGTATATCACACAACATGCACATGCGATTCCTTGGATCACCTGCATTAGCGCTCGTTAGCAGAGAGCACGCTTAACAGGGATTCATCTTTCGGATTCACAAGACCTAATAGCATCAATTTTAACAAAACTGTAGAGGCGTTAGCCTTGACTGAAACAGTCAGTGCTGAAACAGTTGTAATCTCAGCTGAGACTCCTTCCACCAAAGAAAAAATTGTTGAAAGAAAAACTATCGTTTATGAAACAGTTGTTGACCCAACGCTGATAAGGGTTGCTTGCGAAAAACTTAAGAAACAACTTTTCACCAAATTTGCTTTTTACTGGTTTCAGCCCAAGTTAGAAGATATTCAGTTTGTTTCGATGGACAAATATTATGAACCTTACATACTTATAAGTGGAAGATACTTCATCGACTACCTACGCAAATGTACTTACGTACTCAAAGTAGCCGAAGGAGCCAGGGAAATTATTCTGGGCACCAATAAGTACGTGCCTGAAACTTACAAGTCAAACAGAATTGTCAAACTACATGGAGAAGAGCGACTGATCAAAGAATCAAAAGCGGTTTTATTTCTAGACAAAGATGGCCGAGATTCTGATGCTGACAATATCCCTCCTGGATCCCCAGAGAAGAAACCTGAGAAAGTAATTGCGCAATTTGGGATAGAAGAACTTGCTGAAAACGCGGACGTGAATTTTGTCAGGGAGAGAATAGCTAAGCGCCCAAAAGACATAAACAGAATTGTGGAAGAAGTATTTGAAATAACCGACCGCACAGTAATTTACTGTCCTAGATATAAGCTTTTGTTCAGGTGGGTGAAAACTGGAGAAGAAAGAATACTAGTGCTTGATGCAGTAACAGCGGAAAGAATAAAACAGTCTTGAAATTTCTTTATCGCGCGTTTTTCTGACCCATTCTTTGCTCATTCTACCGTGGGTAGCATTTCTCCTAACTCCTTGAAATAAGACAAAGTTTTCCTAGCTTTTGGAGTTGCTACATAAACAGTTGTGTTCTTTTTCAGCGTCTTTTCTTCAACAAGGTTATTCCGAATCAAATCCTTTAAAATTAGTTTAAGCGGGCTACAGTTCATTCCAGTTTTATAAGTGATTCTCGTGATTTTCATCGGTCCATGATATGCTAAGGCTTCAAGAGTTGAAATGTACAATTCGAGTTTGGACCTTCTCAACTCCACCACTTAGCGTTAACTTAATCGGATGTTGGATTAATTAGTTGTGAACTGCTCGTATTTCTTGACCATATTGATTTGTGTTAACTGATCTTTGTTGTTTCAACTATTGCATTAATGAGTCAAATAAACTGTTGACGAATTTGCCCCCATCATTGGTGGGCGCGCGCGACCGTATTTAGAAAATGTTCAGGAGCTTTAAAACAATAGCAACTGTGAAAATTGAAGATAGTATCAATATGAGTCTTCGTTTTGATTTAAAGAACCCTTGATTAATCTCTGTATCTTGGATCTCATACCCTTTGACTTCCATTGTTTTATTGTCAATATGGACTATCGCGTTTGCTTTTTGAAGGCTTACTTCTACGACTTCGGTTTCCCCGTCCCGATACATTTTGGTCGGGATTTGGTCATGTACATAACCCAGGCGCTTTAAGAAGTCTGCAGCTAAATGTGTAGCGTTTTCTGCGGTTGACCCTATTGTGTTTTCTTGCTTTTGTGAATTGGGCAAATCATCTCTTGTTTTTCCAACAGCAGCGTTTTCATTGCGGTCCATTGCGGTCGGATTTGACATATGTGGATTGTTTAAGGTCTGTGATGGCTTTGAATCCCTTTGAAAGAACTCTGCTTTTGTTGCGGAAAGGTTTTCTACAGATCTATAGATTTCTATAGATTCTGGGGCGAGTTTTTCGGATGAGGTTATTTTTTCATTTTTTGCTATAGCCACTTCACCGGTAATGCCATTTATTAGTGCTATAATGTTTTTTCCATTTTTGTTGTTTTGAAAATTGATTTCGTAAATTGGGCTGTAGATTATTGTGCGCTCGTTTATTTCAAATATTTCTCTGACGATTTCTGCCACATCTGGGGGTCTTTTTGCTATTCTAGAACGTAGAATTGCTATTTCTTCTTCTAGAGTAATTTTGGTTCTTCTTAAATCGAAATCGGCTTCTGGGTTGTTTTCCTGTTCATGTTCAAAAGGCGCAAAAGGAAGATTTTCTGGAGTAACTTCTTGCATCATTCTATCAAGAATTAGGTAAGTTTCGTTTTCATAATGAGCATGTTCTTCTCCCACAAGCTTGATAACTTTTGCTGTTTTTTCTGGAGTAAGAGGTTCGGATTTTAGTTTTTTGCCGTCGATGTAAATCTCCTTTGTGGTATTTTCAACCCTAATGGCGTAGTTATGCCTTTTACAGTAATCTATGGAGTACTTACCCCCGATAACAATGTATGGTTCGTAGTATTTGTTAAAAGCAGTAAGTGCTACATCTTCAGATTTAGGCTTCAGAAAACCAAATTTGGTAAAAAAGCTGGTTTTTAATTTTTCACCTTGGAGTATAGCCGCTTTAGAATCAAGCCTAGATTTAAGGATGAGAGTTCTTGTATCGACTATTTTCTGTGGAAAGACTTCAATTTCTGCCATTACTTTCCCATGACTTTTATTTCTTGCCGGTTTGAGTTAACTCTTGTGAATCAGTGCTCCTACATTTGGTCCAAAACATGCTTTCTTATCTATTGCGTAAACTTGCTTTGGTCACCCTTGCGTTTGGCGGTGTGTTTTTTTAGCAAGTTTGAAGAAACTAAGGAATTAGTAAGAAATTACGATTTGCTGTACTTCATTGAACCCTATTTTCGACTTTTTGGATTTTTTCGCTTCTTTAAGTCCCTAAAGGGGCCTTCTGCTCCTCTGAGTTTTTTCCGTTCTTGACGCCGTTTCCATGCGGAAACGTGGGGACTGTATATACTTCAGTAACTCCGTTGAGGCCTTTTACCTTTTTCTGAACAAAGTCTATTACTTCGGAACTGTTTTCAGCGTTGATCCAAATTCCGACATCCCATGCTCCGAAAATGTTCATGCTGTAGCACAGATCCACACCAGCAACAGGTTTCTCCTCCATGTTTCTTATGGCTCCTAGGGTGTCAACTATTTTTCCTGGGTTCAATTTCATTAGGACCAAATATTCTGGCATATTGCTTTTTTCCTCCGGTTTTTTGTTATTATTGTGATATTCAGCGTTAGACTTAAATCTTACGATTCGCGAATATTTATTCGCAGCAAATTTTGCAGACAAAAATCAATCAATAAATGAGACAGCTGAAATGGGAAACGTAAATTTTGTTATCGGCTCTTTCCTACCTTTCTAAGGAAGCCAGGAGATAAATAGTCAAAAATCCAAATTTGAGAACGCCAGATTCCCTTAAAACAATATTTGTGATAACAGCTCTTCACTTCTCCAAGAGAATCCCTTAGTATGACCTCTTGACCATGCTTGATATGTTTGCCACATTTGTTGCATACTAAAGCGGGCGTTTGACTTTCGGGTTGCCGCTTCTTCAGTTCTTCACAATGTAACCTTAACTCGGCAACCTTACATTTTAGAGACTGAAGCCTAGCCATAGCAATCTCGATCTTTTCCTTGTGCTCAACGAGGTAATCATGGTTGTGAGTCTCTTTTATTTGCATCTTGAGCCTTCTCTCTCTTGGCTTATGTGACCTGTATGCTAAAGGTATAACCATTGTACATAATACTTTATTTCGTGAATCATAATATTCCAAATTTAGACTCCGTGAATAGGTCTTTCTAAAGTACGTTTTTTCAATATCAAGTCAGAGTAATTATTTGCAATTCACAAGAGTTAAGTTAAGCGTGTTGGAATATTTACAGAAACAAGTAGTGAGGGAAAAAAATGCCAGAATATTTGGTTCTGTTGAAAGTGAACCCGACCAAATTAATGGAAACTTTGTCGGCCATAAGGAATATGGATCAGAAGCCTGTTGCTGGTGTAGATCTTCTGTACAGCATTAACATTTTCGGATCATGGGACGCGGGTTTGTGGATAAATGCTGAAGAAAACGCTAAAGCCTTAGAGTTTGTACAGAAAAAATTGAAGAGCATTAACGGCGTGACCGAGGTATACCCGATTCCTACATTCCCGCATGGAAACGGAAACAGCACTTAAAACTAGCATTAAGCTAAAACGCACTTTAGAGCCTTGGATAAGGCCGAAGCCACCGGAAAATCTTTGAACAGAGAGAAGATTCAACTTTAGGTCGGTTTTGCTATAGACTTAATTGATTAACTTTTTCTATTTTTATTCTGTTTTCAGTTTTTTGCCGTATATTAAAATAGGACCGAGATCTAAGATGGCTCTCTGCCGCGCGCTAAAGCCATAATTGATGTGGCTAAATCAAATTTTGATTTTCTCTCTTGTTATTTCTTTTGCTATCTTATCTTTTCTCTTTCAGCGGGCGCTCTTTTCACAAACACCAAATAATAATACGTTAAACTATCCTTTTTTCTCTGTTTCTAGTTTTCTTGACTAACTAACATATAAAAGCTGCCTTTAGAATCTAAAGAAAAGTTAACGCCAAGAAATCTTTTAAACCCAGACAACATAAATCTTGCCATGAAGAAACTTGCAAAAAGAGAGGTTATAAAAAGATACTTTAAGCTCAGAATTAACAGAAACATATTCGCAATATTATTAATTTTTATTATCGTTTACTTAAGCTGGCTTTTTGCTTTTCCCCTCTTTGGACCAATAATAGCTGCCTATTTCGACGGCTTTAATGCTTTAAGCATTGAAAAGGGGAGATGGTCCTTGTTATTCCTAGTTTCCATGGTTGTCTCAAGCTTAGCCAGCGGATACTTTATCGATAAAACTTTCAGGAGAATATTGTTCATACTGTCATCCACACTCATCGTCTCAGGAATAACCTTCGCTTTTGTCTGGCTTAACTTCAGTGACTCTTTCCTTTTGGCCATCCTGCTAGGCTTAGCCGCTGGTGTAGGTCCAGTTGCTTTGGGCGCCTATTTTTCGGACCATTCGTTACCAGAAGATAGAGGAAGAATAATGGGGCTAGCCGCCGGACTTGCAGTACCTATTGCACAATTATTTTTAATATCTGAGCCTTTCGAAATTGGCTCTACACCTAATGCTAAAATACTAATCATCGGAAGCTGGCTTCTAATAACCTTCCTAGCTCTGGCTTTCAGACCTCAAGAAAAGACACAGGAAATCCTTTCATCGAAAGGAAGAAGAGGGCCTCCCCCAAAACAAGTTGCCCTATATGCAATCCCGATCTTTCTGTTCTATTTAGTTGCGGGAATTCTGCTATCAATAGTTTTTCCAACAATTCAAGACAACGTTAGCACTGGCGTCTTTTACATAGTTTGGGCCATCCCCTTCGTAATCGGAGCAATCTTTGCCGGCATCCAGCTCGATTTGAGAGGAAGAAAGTTTCCAACAATCATAGGACTCGCTATCACTGGAGTTTCTCTTGCAGTTTTCGGAATTGCAGGGTTAAACGTCGGCTATGTGTTCATAATTCCATTAGCAATAGGCTATTCTTTCGTAGTTATCTCATCGTTCATCATTTGGGCTGACTTGGCCCCCGCAAGATCAAGAGGAAAATTTTATGGTGCAGGTTTTGGATTGATAGCATCTGCCCAAATGTTAGGTCTGATAATAACAGGAGCCAGTTTCGGAAGCGTTAGTACATCTCAAATAAACGCATACATGTTGTTCTCGAGTTTACTGTTGTTTCTCTGCATACCACCTTTGCTTCTAGCTGAAGAGGCACTTCCCAAGGAATTAATTGAGAAGAGAAAAATTTTAGAATACTTGGATAGCGTCAAGAATAAGTTCGTAGGAAAAAAACAAGTTTGACTACGAATGATTCTTGCAGAAATTCTCGATGTCCTGTGCCAGCTTCAGCACGGCTTTCGCGTAATCTATTTTTTCATCTACGAAAATAAGTTTTCCTTCAGCAATATACGACTTGACCTCGCAGAGGCATGGTAGGTACCCTAATATGTGATTTCCAAAAATATTCTCCAGTGTTGCAGTCAGAGCCTTTTGCTGTGGCGGCAGAACCATATTAACAGCAACAAAGGAAGGCTTTTCTAAAAGCTCATATAATCCTTTCACCATTTCCTTTGTCCCAAGTATATCCAGACTTTCCATTCTCATAACTAAGGCAACAACATCCGACGCAATAACCGCATTTATTGCCGAGTAGGCTAAACCTGGAGGTGTATCAAATATGAGCTTATTGAAGCCCATATCCGTCAATGTATTTTTCAAGGAAACAGTTTTGTTTAAAGCCTCCGTTTCCCAACTTCTAGACTTCCCCAGCATAGCTCTAACAACCTCTGAGTCAGGGCAAGCGAACCCAACATGTAGATTCGGATAAACTTCAGAAAGAACTTCATTTATTTCACAATCACCATTCAGGAAGTCATTAATCCAAAAGTCAGGCTCAGGTATATCGAACATACCATGTAAACCTGGAGCGCTGAAGTCGTAATCAAGTAGACAAACCTTTTCCTTCTTAGAGTATGAAGCTGCAAGATTTACGGCCAAAAGAGTCTTACCGGTTCCACCTCGATAAGAGTGCATCATAATCGCGAGCAAAGTCATAACCTGTCATAAAATATGTTTTATCATATATATTATTTCACAGTCTTCTCTCTTCATCGGCTGGTTTGGTTAAGCTTTCACTCGCAAACTGTTACGCCTAGACCTTTGCTCAAACTTAGCGCGCACAAACCTTGGCGTGTGACTAATCAAACGTCAAGAGAATAGCTTCAATCTTGGATGTCGTCACGCTATGAAAAATAGTTCTATAGCAAGCTGTGTAGTAGTTCCAAATATTTGCATTGAAATTTCGGAAATGAAAAATTTGGTGATGTCAAAATGTATTTACAATTTGTGCATCTGCCACTCCACCATTAAAATTCCTGCTTTCCTCTTTTTTTCCAACGGTTGATTAGATTCTATATCTACAAGCATTGTTAAAATTATAGAAGATTGTTCTACAAAATCTTAAATACTGTTTACACAATAAAAACAATCCGTCTTATAGGGAGAGGGTGTATTGCTATGAGAAATTATCTACGTTTAGCTGCAGTATTTTGGATCTCACTTATAGTTTTAGCTGCATTTCCATTTACTATCAAAACAGTAAAGTCTCAATCAAGCTTCATTTTCGAAGGTGAGTGGGGTGGATTCGTGGATCCTTCTTCCGTTGCAGCTGATAATTCTGGTAACTTTTTTGTTGTAGATGCCGAAAATACTCGTGTTCAAGGATTTGATAATTCTGGTACTCTTAGGTGGGTAGGGGAAACAGAAGGGGTATATGTGGAGGGGTTTGCTTTTTCTAGTGGCGCCGTATATGTAACAGCTCCTTATGGTCAATCTATATACTCTTTCTCAAGCACTACTGGTGAAAAGCTTTGGGAATATTTCTTTTCAGGGTTCTATCCTGGCGTTGTTGCTGTTGATGATTTTGGAACTGTTTACGTAGCAGAGTTTGATCCTGAAGCAGGCGGTCCTGTCGGAAAGTACGTTGATAATGATGGTGTCTTGTTTCTTGAATATTCTTCCGATGCGTATGATAGCGCTGTAAATATTGCCTTTGACGATGCGTCTGAGCGTGTCTACCTTGCAGAAAGTGGTCAAGTTCAAGTTCTATCCAGTTATGATTTACATTGGATAGATACTTGGGTTCTAAGCGGATTTGTGATTGGTGGTATAGCTGTTGATGATGCTGGAGATGTATACCTAACAAATAAGGTTTCTAATACTGTTTCCAAGTTTACTGGGGACGGTGTTCTTTTGGATTCTTGGGGTGGCTTTGGCTCCGGTCCTGGTCTATTTAATAATCCAAGTGGTGTTGCCGTTGATGGTTATGGCTCGGTCTACGTAGCAGACACAGGCAATGATCGAATTCAAAAGTTTTCTCAGTTCGGAGAAATATCTGTCAATAATGTGCTTGATCCGTATTCACCAATTCCGCTTGATGATTGGAGCTACACTCTCTTCGACGAAGTGGGGACCCCGGTGGAACAGTTTCTTCTCCCTGCGGAGGGTGGCGGAAGTATTTTATTTTCATCCTTGCCAACGGGAACTTACTCGTTAGCACAGATAAAGAAGTACAACTATGGTACCGACATAACTGTGAATGCCGTTCCTGTTCAAGAGGAAACACTAGATACCAATAAGATTTCAGTGACCCTAAACGTACTTCCTGGTGAAACAGCGATTGTTGATTTTAGCAATGCATTGATTCCCGATGCTGCATTTGCTAAAAAAGCTGGCGGAGGCGATCCTTCTACGCCGTCAATGATGACTTACAGTGTTCCGTGTGGACGTGCTATACCTGTTCAGGTGACATGGGATCCGGACATTCAACCTGACGGTAAAATAGACCTTGTGAAAGATAAGCCTACCAAAATACTTGTGAACTTAAGCGATGCTTTAGCTCCAACTGGTCCCATCGAACTTTCCGATTCTGTAACAATATTTTTAACCTCATCCCCTAGCGGCTTCTTCGATTCTCTGGAGGCCACGACAACTGGGCAGGGGATCAAGGACGACAGCATCACAATTTTCGATTTAAGTCCTCCAAGTATCGTCGGAGATTACACGATAACGTGCACTATCATCTATGGTGCTACCCAAGCCTCTCTTCCCCCGAAAGAAACCCTTGTTTCGGTAAAAGAGACGTTTGAGCTTGCTTTATACTATTCTCACCTATCCCGGGAGGGTGACTACGGGACTATTAATACTGATTCCGATGGTGATTTCGATACCATGTTAGAGAATACTCGCGACTTCATAAACGCCGTATACCCTGTTCCAAACCTAATAGTTGATTCAAACCGCGAGGGCATAGCGGGCCAAGCAACACAACCTAACTACTTGGGTATGCTCAAGGACTGTCAATACATAGCTCAACAGGCAAAACTAAGGTTCCCCAACAGTCCAAACGCTATTGGCGTAGCAATTGGACCAGACCTGCAGTCTGGAGGCAACTATAAGAACTATTTCGCGTATCACGGTGCCGTGCAGGGCAAAAAAACCGCAGTAGGCGTGAGCTTTGGCCCAGGCGTAAAAGGTGTAGTGGTTCTAGACGGCTACTACTCAGGTGCAGCCCACGAAATTGGACACACATTTGGCTTGTACTACGGGGTCCCCGAACAATATGTAAACTTCAATCCGGGACTTCCCTGCAACGGTTACTGGGCTGAACAGAATGAATGGCGAAGCGGCTACGACTTCATGGGTCTAGCACCCTACCAATCAACAGCCAGCGTGTGGGTAAACACAGACAGCACTTTCGAACCCCTCTTCAGCAGCCTCAAGACCACCCCCAACGACCCTCAAATCCTGCTAGTCAACGGCATAATCTACGAAGTAGACGGTGTCGTCACAGTTGAATTACCCTACACATGGTATAGTCTGCCACATGGCACCCCAGACACAGGACCGGAGGGCGAGCGATTTGCGCTTAGATTTACTCGTGCCGATGGAAGTACAGTTGAAACCAGTTTCGACGCCCAATTCTCCATCAACCTTGACCCTGGAATTGCAGTGGGAGAGGACTTGCCAGAAGATTTCACTGGATTTGGCACTATAGATACTAATTTCGCAGGTTTTGCCCTTGCTGTGGAGTATCCTGAGGGAACAGTGAATATTGAATTGTTGGATAAAACAAAACCAGCCGGCCAGCAGGTAATTACAACAGTCAGTCCGGACAGCGTACAAAGCGTTGGGTTTGGATCAACCATCGAGAGCTGCGATTCAACTGGAGCTACAAAGAACAAGTTCGACCTGATGGAGGAAGTATATGTGATAGGGAACGGTTATTTGCCCTCTACGACGTATGACCTATATGTGGTAGTGGATGAAGCTGTCTGGAGTGATGGTATGACAATCCCCGCCCGTGTCTCCGGGACAGCAACAACAGTATCCTCAGACGCTGGGGGAAATGTTCAAACAACACTCGTATGGAGTTCACCTCTAGTTCCCAGAAAATATGACATCGTTGTCGATGTGAACGGGAATGGCCAATATGACGCTGGTATAGATGCCCTCGACGACAGCGATATCCTAGTAACCGCAGGGTTCTTCGTTATCCCGGAAACCCCACTAGGAACTCTCATGGCTTCCTTGGCGATGACTTTTGCGCTAGCCTGCTGCATCAATATTCCAAAAATCCGCAAGAAAATAAGAGGAGGTGACAACCAAAAATGAAATACAGGCGCATCACAGCGATGCTAGTAGTACTAACACTAATCGCCATTACATTTGTCGCCACGGTAGCTGCTATTGGGGAAGTACACTCCGCTTATTTGATATCGGAGAAGAAAGGCAAAGACATCACTTTCACAATCGAAACAAACTTTGATACTGAAAAAGGTTTCTTCTTAGCCTATGATGTTGATCCTTCCTCCATTAGTATATTAATTTATGACCAGAAAGGCGATCCCCTCCCAGAAATTACTCCCGATCAGACTCAAGTCGAGTTCTTTAACACTTATACGATCAAAATTTACCTAGTCAAGCAAGACGGCATTCCAGCCCACACCACATCTGTAACCATAACTGGAGACATCGTCACAGGTGACTATGCTGGGGACACATTCAGTGCCACAGGTCCAGGATTTGCTTGGGGGAGATGGTAAACTACGGAGCCGAATTTGACTTAACAGAAAAAGCAAAATTTTTTATCCTTTTTTATTAATATAGAGAAACGCTGAAAATAATTATATCGGAGAGGAAGTAATTGGAAAAGAAATCCAGAAACTCACGCAAGCTTAAAATCGCCGTGGTTGCTGTAATAGTGGTTTTAGCGTTAACAGGAACTTGGTCTTACTTCGCACTATACCTCCCATACCAAGAAAGTGAACGCGAGCGACTGCTCACATTCACCACCATCTTGGAACCTAGAGATCTGGATCCAGCTTTGGCATACGATACAGACTCCTTCAGCATTGCGCTAAACGTTTTCGATAGGCTCGTTCAATACGAAAAAAGTTCAACGGAAATTGAGCCTAGCTTAGCGACCAGTTGGGATACTCCTGACTCAAAAACTTTCATATTCAATCTTAGAGAGGGCATAATGTTCCATGATTCTACACCTTTCAATGCAACATCCGTAAAATATTCCTTCGATAGGGCAATGGAGCTCGGAGGCTATCCATCCTATCTCTTCTCAGTAATAGAAAGCACCGAAGTCTTAGAAACTTATAAGATAAAGTTTTCTTTGTACGAGCCTTTTGCACCATTTCTCCAAGTAATGGCTCATCCAGCCGCCTCTATCGTAAGCCAAGACGCTGCTGAAACAATGGGCACTGGTACAGACCCACCTATAGGCTTTAACATTAATCCTGTTGGAACGGGCCCCTTCAAGTTTGACCATTGGGACCAAAGAAAGGAACTCGTGTTAACAGCGAACAAAGAATACTTCAAAGGCGCTCCACAACTCGAAAAATTGGTCTTCAAGGTAACACTTGAAGCGGCTGAGCGTGAAGCCGAACTGCTGAGCGGAGATGTTGATGGAATCTTCACATGCCCGCCAGGTGTCCCAGCAGAAGACTTGACAGCTCTAGAAGATAATCCCGATGTGAAAGTAATTAAAGGAGTTGGGTCAAGCATAGAATTCCTAGGCTTAAACACTCAAAAATCACCGTTAAACGACATAAAAGTAAGAGAAGCCGTAGCCTACGCTATAGATTACGATGCCATAATCAGCGATGCAATTGATGGCAGAGCCGCCAGAATCGGCGGACCAGTACCTCCAAACATATTTGGATACAAAAACTTATCATTAACACAACGCGATGTCACTAAAGCACAGCAACTCCTCACTGAAGCAGGGTACGCAGACGGCTTTAAAATCACCCTCACCTACAATATTGACAACTTAGTGAGAAGGAAGACCGCTGAGGTAATTAAAGACAGCCTGTCAGATGTAGGAATTGACGTAACACTAGAAGGGCTTGATTGGGACTCTGCAATAGAGAAATACACCTCAATGGAATATGAGATGTGCTTAAACAAATGGATTCCCGACTATTTTGACGCTGACAGCTACCTAACACCACAGTTTCACTCATCCAGCCTAGCCCCATACGGCGCCAATATCTTCGGATTTTCGGATCCACGAGTGGACGATCTAATAGATCAAGCTCGAAGCACTCTGTCTGAAGATGTACGTCTAGAGGCATATGATGAAGCGCAAGAACGCATTGTAGAGCAGATACCCGTAATCTTTCTTTACGTTGCAGACATATATGACGTTACAAGGTTTAACGTTGTAAATTGGGTGCATAGTCCAACCGAGTTCTTTTACGCTTACGATTTGTATAAACGCTAGATTATACAAATGTGAAACTGTAACACCAAAGGGTTTAGAACGCTACAAGAAGCCAGGTCAAACGCAGTGACAAGTTTTTATATTTTTAGCTACCTTTATGAGTACCTAGGTAGCTGATGCGCAATTGAAAGTATCGAAGTCCTTTGTGATCGATGCAGACGTTGTGAAAACATACGATGCTGCACGAAACTTCCTAATAACACTTGGATACAGCGAGCAGAGCGCCATTAGACCTACACTGCTTGTATTAAAGAAACGAGGCAACCTTCAAGATCCGTCTACCTCGAAGACAGCTGCTCACAGGATCAACCTCAGGGTCTCATTCAACCCAGTAGGAGATCTACAACTCTATTCCACAACTCTACTTACAATTCGCTGCGACTACAATGTTAAGGTTTCTGGAGGAGCAGCTACTTCAAGCGATAGAGCAAAACTTGAGAATGAAGTGAAAAAGTTAAGACATCATCTTGTAAGTAAAAAAACTATTCAACCACTATCTGTAACATCATCAACATCACGTTTCGTCACAAAAAGTCCTCAACCTAAGATCTTGGAGGTTTCAGAAGCTGTTGTTTCAGGTCGCATTACGACGGGATATAAGGGTCTGGATGATTTGCTGCTTGGCGGGATACCTGAAAACTATGCGGTTTTAATGACTTCGCCTTCAAGTGACGAAAGAGAACTACTTATCCAGAAATTCCTTGAAACTGGAGCTGAAGCTGGGCAAATAACCTTTTATGTCGCCGTAGAACCAGGAAATGGAAGAGCTTTAGTAGAAAAATTTCCGTCAAACTTTTACATTTGTGTTTGCAATCCTCACGCAGACATGATGATTAAGAGCCTGCCCAACGTGTTCAAACTGAAGGGAGTGGAGAGTCTTACAGATATTGACATCACCTTAATCAAGGCTTTCCGCATGCTAGATACGTCGCAAAGTGGTCCTCGGAGAGCCTGTATCGAACTGATATCAGATGTTTTACTGCAGCATCACGCTGTAATCACCAGAAAATGGCTTAATGGGCTTCTTTCGCAGTTAAGATCAAGAGGCTTTACCACTTTGGCAGTAGTTGATCCTTATATGCATCCTCAAGAAGAATTACAAGCAATTCTAAGTCTTTTCGAAGGAGAAATCATGATTTCTGAGAAAGAAACGGAGGAAGGCACAGAAAAAATCTTGAAAATCAGGAAACTGTATAACCAACGATATCTAAAGAACGAGTTGAACATTACAAGAGAAGAACTGGGATTCTAAGAACGAGAACATAACTCGCTACTTCTCAAAATTAGCACGCGTTTGTTTGCGGTTATGTGCGAATTTTGTTTTTTTAGAGAGAGGGTTAGTAGGAGAGTAGGGGCGAGTTAGGGAGTTGGAGAATGAGAGAGGGTTTGGGGACTAAATTTTAATCCCCCACTTACTCTTTTTTCCAACAAAATCTTGAGTAGGTAATCAGCCCCAAAACAAATAGCAATAACGCAACAAGTGCAGTAAGAACAGGTTGACTCGCATATTCTAGGGGATTGTAACCCGCATATTCTGCTCCAACCAGAAGATAAGTAATCGCCGAATTGGCCGATGAAATTGGGTAAATCCTCGCGAAATCTTGAAGAACGGATGGTAAATATGCATAAGGCGTCATCACACCAGACAACGCTGCGGATACTACCGTAAGACCCACTCCACTCATTATGGCTCCATGCACGTGTTTTACAAATGTTCCGATGAGCATTCCTATTCCAGCTGAGGCGACGAAAATT